>Ga0308003_1000249_pt1 | contig 26464 bp, 22 predicted proteins | sample Neamet36_FD_203159 | JGI IMG/M metagenome (GOLD analysis project Ga0308003, IMG submission 203159) | Marine microbial communities from water near the shore, Antarctic Ocean - #36 | ecosystem: Environmental > Aquatic > Marine > Unclassified | place: Southern Ocean | collected 2014-06-06
ATATAAGTTTTGATAATTATGACGATCCAGGGAATTGGAGAAGAATACGGTTTTAACAAAAAGATTATGAAAAAATTAAAAGAAATAACTCCAGATATAGAATTACAAAAGGTTGAATTTGGAGAAAGAGGGAATCGAAACTCCTTCTACATCCTACTATTTTCGGGCATTTTCACTTTCTACTTCTCTAATGGACACCATTTGGACACCGTTACATAATAGCATTCCTTTGAGTAAATGTAGACCTTTTTCTGGAACTGGCAAATAGGGGATGAGATGGTTTGTTTTAAGCTTTAAATCCCCTGTATTAAATTTGTATGTGTATTAAATAGATTGGGATTATTAGAGTCTTAATGATAAGTAGTAATATTTATATTTTTCATCGAGTATTGTTAATATTACATCATTAAATATTGAATTAAAATTTCAACTTATAAACTTATAAGTTAGGTGTAAAATTATACAATGGAACATTAGTGGAATTAAAAAGGTAAATCACTCTCTGTAGCAATTAAATCATTATCTATTTCCGTTATTGAATTACTAATCAATTCACCATTTTTATTCCAATCTTTTTGATCTATTTTTTTATTTTTTTCAAAAACATTTCTTCGTTGAAGTTCTCCAGTTTCAAAATATAAATTCCATACCCCTTCTTGACTATTTAACACCCAATTTCCTGTGTACATTAAATTCCCATTTTTATAATATTCATATGACGTACCAATTTTTTGGTTTTCTCTATACTTACATTTATATTTTAATTGACCATTTTCATAATAAAGTTTTTGATAACCATCTATTTCATTATTTACATATTCAGCTACTTCTTTCAATTGCCCATTATCATACCAATTTTCAACAATCCCATTAACTTTACCTTCCTGAGTATGAAAATTTGAATTGATTTGTCCATTTTGATACCACTCTTTTTGTTCTCCTTCCAAAATATCATTATTGTATTTGAATAATTCATTTAATTGGCCGTTTTCATGATATCTTTTAAATTCACCTGTATATTCACCTTTTATGTAATTTATTTCCAATTTTAATTGAGAATTCTCATAATATGCTCGCCATAAACCATTCATTTTATTGTCTAAATAACTACCTTTTGTACATAATTGCCCATTTTCATACCATTCTTTTTGTTCTCCTTCTATTATTCCATTATCGTAATTAAGTAACTCTTTAAGTTGTCCTTCTTCTGACCATATTTTTTCTACCCCATCTAAAACTCCATTTTTATAACTAGACTCTTTTTTAATTTGGCCATTCTCATACCATTTTTTTTGAGTACCACTTCCTAATCCGTTTTTATAATATAATTCTTCTTTTAATTGACCATCTTCATACCATATTTTTTGTACCCCATTCCTTTTAGAATTAATCCAATTGTCCTCCCACCATATAAGACCATTTCGTCCCCAGTTTTTTGAATTCTGTATATCCCCTTGTACATAATAAGATTTTGCAGCTAATTGCCCACATTCCCACCAGGTTCTGCAAACTCCATTTAAATTTCCATTTTTGTATGTTGTCTCACTCTTTAATTGACCGTTAACATACCACTTTTGATTTATTCCTTCTTTTAGTTCATCACAATCCATAAACTTTATTTTTATTAAAATTTCACTAAATACTGTAAATTACCTCAATACATAAGATTATTTACTCCTTATAAACCCTTACTAATTCAAGAGAGTCTTTAATTAATGTTTTTTTTACCCCAATTGATGTATTTAATTGCTAATAGAATTTGTTTTAATTTAGTTCTTTTGTTTGAATAATATTTACAATCAACATATTAATATATTTTTAATCTATATTCTTTAACTTCTCTATCTAATTCCCTTGCACTCCCAGAGACAATGTCTAATAGTTGCCAGAAATATTTACCGTGGTTTTTAACCTTGGTGTGAACCAACTCGTGAAGAATTACATAATCTATAAGATGGTCTGGTAAACGCATTAAATGAAGATTTAAGTTGATGTTATTTTCAAACGAACAGCTTCCCCATCTAGTTTTTGCATTCTTAATGGAAACATTTTTATATTCAAACTTGTGCTTTTCTGCCAAAACTTTCACTTTGTTTGGAAGATACTCTTTGGCTTCTTTTCTCCAGCCACGTTCAATAGCCTTTCGAATTTCAATTTGAACTTCAACACTTGCTATATCATATGATTTAGGTATGGATACTGTTATTTTGTTATTTCTAATCACAGATCTTATTGTGTCAGTATCAGAAACTTTTATATCTAAATGATGTGTTCGGGTTTGAAACTTTGTATCAGTATTAAATACGGTAAATCCATTTTCTGCTTTTTGCATCTTAGCTAAATGATACTTAATCCAATCAATACGTCCTTGCGTAGCTTCTTTTGCTTTTTTAAAACTTACTGTATGTGGTATAGACACACGAACACCAATAAAAGGTTTGATGGTGATGTTCAGTCTCTTTGCTTTAGGACTCCTAAAAAAGGTAATATCAATACCTTGTATGTTAACTATTTGATCTTCCATTTATAAAGCTGAATAGTGTATGAAATAGAATTGTGATAAATTTTTATACCAATGGAAAATCTGTTTAAAATAGAATTTAAATAACCCCTTTATTTCTCAATTCCCAAAAGCATTTCTCTGTTATAGAGATATCTACAAGTGCATCGTGAGCGTCTTCAAAATCCTCTCCAAATAGTTTTATATGTAGTTCGGATAGGGTAGGCCATTTATAACCATAAAGACCTGGTATTTTACAGTATTCAGTTGAAGACTTCATTGTACATAGTTTCTTAGTTGACTCAAAAGAACTTGGCACTTCTTTTCTTAAAAGTTCAGCACCTATAATTTTTTCATCAAAGCTTATGTTGTGTGCACCAATATAGTCCGTTTGAGCTACTGCATCATTAAACTTATGTAATACCTCAATTAATGGTATTCCTTGTTCATTTGCCATCTCTGTGGTTATACCGTGGACATTTGAAGCTTCTGTCGGAATTGTAAACCCTTCAGGCTTTATAATGTGTACCTGTGTATCAATTTTATTGCCCTTGGTATCACACAATATCCATGCTATTTGAATCATTCGTGGCCAGTTATCTAAATCGGTAACAGGTGCTTTCCAGTTTTTTGGAAGTCCTGTGGTTTCTGTGTCAAAGAATAAATACATAATTTTGTTTTTTTAGTCTGTTCAAACGAACTTATTATTCTGCTTTTTGAATCACGCCTAGAATTATTCTTATTATTTATGAGAATCTCATAGTTATAATTTAAATTATTACTAATAAACCATAAATACCATTAGTATTTATTAAGTCAGACTTTTGTTTAGTCCAAATTTAGTAATTCTAGGATAGTATCTATTCTCGTAGTTAATAATTGCTATTTTGAATTTTCATTACATGCATTTATGCGAATATTTAATAGCATTTAGATGCATACAGTTAACTGTATGCGGATATAATTATATATGGTATTTAGTGCAATAAATGCTACTATATTATTGGTGAAAAACAATCCTATTATAATCATTTACATGGTAAAACTTTTCTTATTTCGTATTATAATAAATGTCAAGTAAATTCTCAACATCTTTTTCTAACCTACTAAAACAATGTTGCAATTTGTTATTAAAATAACACTCCGAGATTAACTACACAGCGTTTACTAAAGTTTAAAAAAAAAGAGTATTTTTAGCTACCAAAATGATAAATACTGATACGCTATGAGTGGAGATAATAAATTCTTTAAAGATTTAGGGTTCTTTAAAAACAAAAGGCACAATAAAAACATAAACAATAAATCTGAAAGTGATTTTTCTAAAGAAATCAATAAAGCAATTTTGTTTATTACTAAACTATCAAAAACAAAACGTGAAGTACTTTTAGAACTTTTAAAGAAAATACAAATAATTCAGAAATCGAAACTCAACTCATCTGAAAAAGCAACAGAGATAAAGAAAATAATGTGGATAAATCAATCTCCAGTTTCTAAATTAATTATTGGTGGGTTGATAGGGACAATTGGAGGATTATTTATTTTTGGTACTGGAGGTATTGGTATTGCAGGTTTAGGAGGTGCTATTGGAGTTTGGGGGTTTTTAGCAGGGACAGCTGGAGGAGTTGTAGTTTCATCAATAATTCAAAATTTTGAAAATAAATCTTAAAAACTATTAGAGTTACAAACTCTTATAATAAATAGTTATCTAGGATGCCTGTTGTAGATAAATATTATAGAACACTAATCACGCTTTTTGAGATTCAAAGTCTATCGTTTTTGTTAATTCATTATTCACATCATCTTTATATGATTCAATAAATTTATGGACTCCTTCCACATATGAATCTAATGAATTAACAAATTTTATCTCCATCTTTAAGTGAAATAAAGTTTCTCGTATATAATTCTTATTAGCATCTTCAATAACGGATGTAAACTCTCCTAATTCTAAATTATTTGAGATTCTATTCATTAATTCTTTTTCTTGTAGCTCAGATTCTTCGATTAATCTATTGCTATCAGTAATTATTTCATAATTTTTATACTCGTTACCTTTTTCCAGTTTACTTCTTAACTCTCTTAACTTCCAAATATTTTCATTTGTCTCATAGCCGATATATTTTGGTTGAGTATTTGAAATATAAATAACCCCATTGTTGAGACATATTTTTATTTTAGACAAATCCAATCCGTACTTTACGGATATTAACTTACTTAAAACACCTTTAAATTCAGTAACATGATGTTTATTATTAAACTTACCTAATAATGGAATATCAATTGATAAGTCTCTTTTAGATATTTCTACTTCTTTATAGTCCGTAATATTGAGGGTTATTTTTTTTAATCCTACCTCTTGTATATCTGTAATATTAGCAATTTTAAGACCAATACTATTAACTCTTTCTAGTTGAGATTTTAGATTTTTAATCTTTGACTTGTATTTGTTTTCATCGATTGTATTTCTTTTATCAGATGTCCCCATTTCTAGGTTATTCTGATTCTTAATTATAAATAATGTACATATCGATGATGTAATAGACATTATAATGATAGCAATAATTTTTGGTAGTAAAATCGAAAAATACAAGCCAGTACCAAAAATTAAAACTACAATTGAAATTATGATAACTGAACTAATTTTTTTTAAAAAAATAGTTGCATTTTTTTGAATCATTTTGAATATCATAACTCTCTATTAGTTTCTGTGTATAGATAATTAAACAATGAATTATAAGCTCTTATTATGTTTTCTAGATTTTTGTGTACTTTCTCTTAGCCAATTAATATAAATAATAGCAGGAATAATTCGCTTGTAATTTACATCATTTAATTTATAAACTGCATAAATACCAGTTGCGGCCCAACCTACAGGGCCTAGAACTGTTGAAATAACGGAACTTAAACCTGTATATGCAGCAAATGGTAGGGTTAATCCAATTGCTCCTGTTATAGCGCCTAAAGTAGATGTCGCTAAAACATAAACACCAAATCCAGATAAGTTTGCTGCTGTTAGAGTTCCTATTACTGAGCCAACTTTCATTAAAGTATCTCCGTTTTCTTTTGCCAAAGCTACTATTTTCCTATCAAAATCCCTTTTCTCTCTATCACTCATCTTATTGTAACACTCTTTAAAAACTGTTAAAGTAATTTTACGCTCTAAATCCTTATTCGAAGTCTTTGAATAAGCACTGCTTTTAGCACTATGATGACTAATAGTAGCTATAGCAAGATTTGATAAACTCAAGAAAGCGGTTCCAAGTATACCATTATCAAAGTCAAGCCATTCTTCATCTTTTAATCGATCTGTAAAGCGGACATTATTATCCTTTGTAATTTTAAGTTGGTGAGCGACTTTTGTTAAAATATCTCTATAAGAATATTGGTTATCATCAACGATATCATCTACTATGTTTTTACTTTTTTTAATTAATGATTTTAGGATGTCATCACTTGTCACAAAGCTACATTCCAAAATGTCAGCTAGAATTTTTAAATCATCCTTAGAGCTTGCATTTAGAATTTTATTTATTTCACCCCAAGAATCTTGGACTGACAAATACTTCCTCCAAACTGAATGATGATGATTTATTGGAGGTGAATCAGATGATTTTTTGGTGAATATTTTTTGACTTTCACTTGTGGGTTTAATTTTACCCTCATATAATGCCCTATACCATTCTCCGTGTTTTTTGAGGAGGATTAACTCGTCATCTTCAAAGAGAAAAGATAATTTAACATCAAAAGAATTTTTAGAGTTATACTTCTTATGATTTAATTTATTTTCCTCTGCTGATGTTAACTTCGATTTAATCCCTGGCTTTTTCACTTGGTTAATACTCTTAGAATTGGTCGTTCTTTTCTCAGCCTCTCCAGAAGAGTTAGATTGATTTTTTTCTTCTCCAAAATCCTTCTTATTCTCTAACTCAGTGGCTTTAGGTTTTTTGACAACTGATTTAGTATTTAGATGTAATTTTCTAGATTCCCAATTTGCTGATTGTTTCTTCATTTCGGCATAAGGACTAAACTCCTTTTGTAATAATTCATACATTTCAGAAGTTATTTTGGTGTTAGGTCGCCCATCAATATCGAATCCTTTTAAGTATAAAAAATCCACGATATTTGCAATACCCACATTTAACTCTTTTGCCGCCTTACTTAATCTTATCATTTTTATAGATGTAAACTTTTAGTACTCTTTAATTAATCCTCCAAATATAAACTATATAATTTATCAATAAGTCAAATAGAGTCTGCTGCTAGGTCGTTTTGGTGTGCATTTCGGAGAATGGGTGCCACCCTAAAAGAATAATCAAAAGTATAATCCTAAAAATAACTATCGTTGTATTTTACCTTACATTTAAAATGGATAAATATTTTAAATCATAACATTTTTCTTATTCCTATTATTTACGCAAACAATATTGCTTGAGATGTTAGTCTAGTAGTGTGAGAATATATACGGTTATAACGAATATAATTGAATTTTTATTTACTCCAAACTCATCTACATTTATCTAATTATTAGTAGGTATATTTCAAAAACATTCCCAACTCAAGTCAAAACACTGCTCTTAGTTTCAAAAAATATTTGATAATGTATAGCTATGAATTTAACAAGTCAAAATCTTCAAAAAAAATCACACCCTAAACAATAGTTTGGTTCAACCTTCTTCAAATAAATCCAAAAGAACTGCATTTTTTTTTGTAAAACTGTTGTAATCAAATAAACAAGGTGAGGTTAATTTACTGCTATCTCATCATATTTGAAAATAATTACCTTTACACCATAACATTAAAAATTAACATTATGAAAAAAATTATTATTACCGCATTTACATTTCTTCTCGTATTGGAGCTTTCTGCTCAAACAGAGAAAGGGACAATTCTTTTGGGTGCTGATTCAAATTTTGGTTTTGTAAGTCTTAGTCTGTCTGGTATTGAAGGAGAAGATGAATCTGATCTCCCAGATATGACAAGTACTGTAACCGAATTTTCTTTAAATGGAGGATGTTTTGTTATAGATGATTTAGCTTTAGGATTACTTATAAATTATACTAGTTCAAAACTTGAAATGGAAGGTGCTGATGATTCAGAATCAAGTTTATTGTCCTATGGGTTTATGGCAAGATATTATATTGGTGAGTCAGGACTTTGGGGGCAAGGAAGTTATATAATGGGAACTCAAGATGTTGGTGCTGATGATATTGATATAAGTGGAATAGGTATTGATGTTGGTTATGCTTGGTATTTGGCTGAAAATATTTCTATTAATCCATCTCTAGGCTATTATATGATGAATAGTGATGTAGATAATATTGAAATGAAAATGGGTGGATTAGGCGGTTCTGTTGGAATAGCTATTCATTTATAGAAGTTATCTATATTAGCTAGTATTTAAAATTATTAAGCCACTCTAATAGGGTGGCTTTTTTATTCCCTAAACTTCTTCAAATCTATTCAAAAGCGGTTCGAACGAGCACCTACAAACGAGTTGTTGTTAGTAAGAATTCACAGATTTTCAACTTGTGAGCCTTTTTCGTTTTTGGGAATTTGCACGGTAATTGTTTTGTTTTTACAGTTATTTATACGTTCTATTGAATTGAGGAGTTTTATAGCCTACTTGTAATAACCGTTTTTTATTGAGTTTAAGTATCTCTCCTCACTTTCCATCTAGAAATTGTAAGTCTCTAATTGATAGCAAAACACTCCTTATTCGTTTTATACAATATTCGAATTTATTGATGAAACTACATTACCCGCCTTTATGCGAATAATTAATAGCATTTAGATGCATATAGTTAACTGTATGCGGATATATGCGCATAAATGGTATTTAGTGGACTATATGCGACTAAATCATTGGTGAAAAACAATTCTATTACTACAGTTTACAACGTATATCTATTCTTTATCCTTTTTATAGTAAAGGTCCAGTAAATTCATAATGCTATATTTCTCCTTGTAAAACACAAATACTATTAGAAATTTAAAATAACACTCCGAAATTATATGCAACCACTTATGATACAGATTAAAGATAATCCTAATTTTAAAGAGTAAATATAATGACAATGAAATTAGTTTTATTGTAAGGAGATTGCATTTATTCAAGTAATAAACGCAACTTATTGATTAAATCTTGAACTGTATTACTAGCACTTATAATTGTCCTAAAACAGAAAATATGAGTAACTATCGTTTAAATCAATTAACTTCACTACTATTGGTAATACTCTAATCTCCAGTCAGTATAAATAATCTAAATAAGATGAAAACAAATCAATTGTTTAATTTAAACAACAAGGAAATAAATACATTTATTAACCAACTGAAATCGCCCGTTTATATCTTCGATTTCAAGTCGATTAAGTGCGATACAGATGTTTCTGAAGTAAACAATAGTGATAACAGTCCACAATTTCTATACGAACTATATATAAATCAGGATTATTACTATTCAAAAAATGAAAACTATATTAATGACTCAAAAGATAAGTTTGTCGAGATATTCATTAAACATTGTGGTGAGCATGGTGATATTATCGTAAGCGATATTGCTTTGAAAAGAAAAATATTAAATGACTTATGTGAAAATCACCAAAGTTATGAAAAACAAATTATGGCAATATCTGATAGGTTGAAGGACATAATGCCTCCTTTGATAAATCCAAAATTATATAAATCAGCAATGACTGATACAAGTTATTTAAAAACTGTTATAAAATCATTGTGTCCGCATGTAAATTATAAAACAAAAAAAAGCTCATCAGAGGCCCATAACCATAGTAATGCTAGGAGTTTAATAGAAGTGATAACGCAATTAAGTTTGTATTGTCAAGAGGGATTAATGCCTGATGTTTATGCTGAAATAAAACGGTATATAAAAATTTACGGTAAATTAAGTGTTTCATTTTATCCAGTTCCTATTCCAGATGTGGAAGTCGATTTTGATTTTTCAGAAGATTTCAGCAAATTGAAATCTTTGTTAGGTTCATTTTGGTTTAATGTATTTTATGAAAACTATGTCAGTAAATTTACTACTGGTGGTGGTTCATTTACATTCACATTAACAGAAAATGATGATTTCTATGTAGATTTCAACACTTACGATGATTATTCTTGGGATGATGATTACACATCTAAATTTCAAAATGAACTATTAGACTATGGATTATTGAGATTTTTAAATAGATTTTACACTAAAAAGTACATTAACCAGCTAATTTATAATGAGATAATACATGAAGATGATGATTGCAATGATGATATTGATGTAATAAATGATTTAATTGACGTAACATTTAATTACAATTCTGTTAATGGACTTATAGATTTTAAGTTGAAAATAAATCACTCTGATACTAATAAAAGTTTTTTAATTGACTGTTACACTAAGCAATATTCAGTTATAGAAAAAATCGCAAAAAAAGTATCTGAAAATATTATTGGGGATTTAAAATACAATAACTCAGATGTGGTTAGCATTTCATGCACTAATGACAATTCAATTTCTGTGAGCTGTGAAAAAGGACCCTATAGTTTCACGATTTCTAAGCCGAAAATATTGTCAATTAATACTTAATAAAAAATTCATATTGTATAGTTTAGCCCTATATAAGTTCGGAGTGTAATTTTAAATCAAAACTAAATAATTTATATTTGGTATATTAATGCGACAGAATCCTTTTTTCAAAAATAGAATTCTAGTGTTTCAATTACTGTCAACTGTAATCATGCGGATAAGCATTGTCAATTTTAATCTATAATTACATGAGAACTCAAACAGTTTGGATAGTTCAAGATGATTTTAAGGTTGGGGATAAAGTAATTTATTCCGTCAACTCAAAAAACCTTAAAGATATCTTCAATAATGAAAAGTTTAGTTTAAAACACATCTGTAAAGTGTTGTCAATGTCTTTACCTAATTTAAAAAAACACCTTAACAAACCTGAACTATTTAAAGAAAAACAACTTGATAAACTTGGTGAATTATTGAGTTTATCCAAAAAGGAATTAAATAATTATTTTAGCTCAAAAGTTGGAAGTAAAATTAAAGGTTTTCGGGGTTTAAAGGTTGGTGAAGAGTTTACAATTAGTGGGGTGTCTGAAGATGGTACAAAAGTGTCAATTAAAGAAGATGTAAGTAATAAATCATCAACCAAAACCACTACTTATTATAACTATTGGAGGTTTGAAGGTGTTAAAATAAAGGTTGTATATAGAAACTTTCTTGGTGCTGGTGGGTACAGAATTAAAAATGAGATTAGAGAAAATAACAAGAAGGAGGGAATAAGAAGAGAAAAAGAACGAGAAAGGGAACAAGAAATTCAAAAACTAAAGATTAATAAAAACAATATTCCAAAAGATAGATTTAACATACAAAAAATGTACGATTGGGATGGTTGGGTTTCTTTTATCAAAGAGTTTGTCTTAATAACTGGTTCTCTCTTGTCTGTTTCATTTTTACTCTACCTCTTTTGGAATGACTTTGATTCTTTATATGTATACCAGAAGTTTTCAATATTAAAATTTCTAAAATCTTTATTAGTAGTTGGGTTTCCTTTAGTTATTTATCCAGTAGGATTATATAGAAACTTAATTCAACAACTCATAATTTATCGGTGTATTAACAATATGAGTAAGTATAAATGTACTGGATCAAAACACATTGGAATAATTGAGAAACAAAAAAACATCAAATATTACCAACAAAACTTTAAAATAACAAAAAATGGTTTTCATAGATATATAGGTTTTAAACACGGTGTTGACATTAAAAACAACCATATCTTAGATTTTTTATTGATTGATGAATTGGGCAGTTCTTATTACGGTTCCAAATCTCCCTCGTTCGAAGAAACTGTAATTGTTTACTTGGATTATTTAGAGAGGTACAACTATACTGGAGAACAATATGGTAAATTCTATCACGAACGTGAAGATTAAAATAGTGTGGTTTCATTCATTTTCTTTTAGCTGATTAGTTATCACCTATAAACTTCCAATTCTCTAAACATTTCTACAATTTTATCTTCATCCTTTGACTTAACGATTCAATCTGACGGTAAGTATTTGTTAAAGCGTTTTAAATCTTTAGTTGTAATATATTAATTTTGTCTTGTACGAAGAAAATTATAATAATAACTAGGTACTATCCATCTAGGACTGTAGTTAAAGCTTTACTACCAACAACTCGGTAACTCTGGTAGTATAACAAGGCGATAATTGTTCTTGTTTCATTTTCCATTTTCTATCGAAACCTTGTACCGTGAGTCGAAGTGTATCTCTACCCATTTTATTGTTTACTGTATCGTATGCTAACATTAGGCTCTTTCGTTTGGCTCTATCAACTTTGTCAAACATGTTTAGTTGCAACTGATTTTCTGGGCTAATATCATGAACGATAACTCCTGCTTTTTTATAAACACAATCGTCTTTAAAGATGTTTTGTAGTCCTTGTAAAGCCATTTTAGAAATCTCTATACTATCATTGGTCGCTGTTGGTAGTTCTAGAATTTGATAGCCTTGGTATTGCTTTGCTTCAGGCTTAAAAGGATTGGTAATGATAAACACTGATATCTTCTTACAAACAGAATTTTGATCTCTCAATTTCTTCGCGCAGTTAGCAGCAAAGGTAGAAACAGACTCTCTAAGCTCATCTCTACTATGAACTTCCTTCCCAAATGACCGAGAGGTGCAGATATTCTTTTTAGGAGCTTGTACTGTACCTAATGGATAGCATATTTCACCTCTAAGTTCCTTTACTAATTTTAAACCTGTAATATTTAGATTTCGTTTAATCCATCTATCGTCGCATTGTGATAATTGCCAAGCAGTTTTTATATTGTTTTTGTGGAGTAATTTTGCAGATTGCTTCCCAACACCCCATATATCATCAACAGGGAAAAATCTTAAGGCACGTTCAATTAGCTGGTCACCTTCTAAAACAAAGACACCATTCTTTTTGTATTTCTTTGCTATATGATTGGCAATCTTAGCTAAAACCTTAGTATGTGCCAATCCAATAGAAATAGGAATCCCAGTCCATTGTTTTACTTGTTCTCGTAAAAGGATAGCTTTTTCTTCTACACCACCAATGTCTGACATATCCATAAAAGCCTCATCTATAGAATAGATTTCTATAGCAGACGATTCCTCTTTTAGTACAGACATAACTCTATTGGACATATCGCCATAGAGCATGAAGTTAGTTGAGAAAACATGTACCTTATTCTTTCGGATAATTTCCTTAATCTTAAAAGCAGGTTCCCCCATTTTAATACCGAGTGCTTTTACTTCGTTGGTGCGTGCTATTACACAACCATCGTTGTTAGACAAAACCAATACTGGCTTGCCTTCCAATTCTGGACGGAATACTCGCTCACATGAAGCATAGAAATTATTACAGTCGGCAAGGGCTATCATAGTTCGTGAATCACAAATGTAACCACACCCCAAATTTGGAAGTTCATGTCTTCGGTTATTTCTATAGGTTGGTAGTCTTCGTTAGCTGGGTTTAAGAATAGTTTAGCGCCACTTTTCTTTATGCGCTTTACCGTAAACTCATTATCTATTACAGCCAATACAATGGAGTTGTTTTTTTTCTCCTCAGCTCTGTCAACTATAAGTATGTCTCCAGATTGTATTCCTGCATTGTCCATAGAGTTTCCATTTACACGAACACAAAAGGTAGCAGACTTATGTTTTACTAAGTAATCGTTTAAGTTTATATCGAGGTCTAAAAAGTCATCAGCAGGGGATGGGAATCCACATTGTACTGTGTGTTCGAACATAGGTACTTTACGTAATCCTTCTTCGTCTATTTTTAAAAAGGTTACTCTTCCTTCAGAATTTATTTCATTCATTTTCATAGGGCAATTTACAAAGCAAATGGATTCGATTTTCAATTGTTCAAAAGTCATATAGGAGAGTGACATTTAGTGTCTTTGAGAAAATGTTTTACAGCTCATCACATGCGCTCGATAGCTGTTATCTTGCATCATCTAAAACACTAAACATGAATTTTAAAAATTACCTAATACAGCTAAACCTATTTTTCGATTTAGCAACACAAGAATCTACGGGCCCTGTGAGAAAACTGAGTGAACTATTTGGCGTGTCAGAAAGTACAGTGAAAAGAATGGCCTTAGATGTAGGGCTTCTCAAAGAAGTTAAGTTGAAGTTTTGTAGAATTAAGACGAGCTATATAGTGTGCAAAAAAGAAGATATCGTAAATATATAGGTCGAAAAGGTGATTTGAGATTTCAAAAGACATCATACCTTACCAAATGGTATATTTAATTTCCATTAGGTATAAAATAGTTTCATATTGTTCAAGTAGGCCTAATCTTTTCATGTTATATAAAATCGTATTATTCAGTATCTTTTCGTTTCAAATCGTATTTTCAGAAAGGATTTCAACGTGTATATTTTCTTTTCATATATAGCAAATCCTCTAAAATATATCAGATTCACCCATTTGTATGCATCGAGTATATTTATTTTTCAAATGGGTGTATTTGTTATTTTTCTCGCCTACTAAAGTGCTTTTCTCCTCTGCGTTTCATTTTCTGTTCCATTTTTTTGCGTCCATCCCATCGGATTTTTGTTTTCGTTATTTTGAAGATAAATCTTTTTATAAAATCGAAAGAGAAAAATAGCATGCCATTTTCTAGCTCACGATAGCTGCGTTTTAAGTTCATTATCTTTTGTTTTTGATCCCTATAAAAATTTATATGAGCTTTAAATTTGTATGCGGATTTAAAATAGTTTCTCAATTTCTCCTATATGTTTAACCATTTCCTTCTAAGTTTAGCGGCGTGATATTCGTATAGTAATTTTACTAATCATAGAACCCAGAGAAATAGTTGTCAGTCAATACGTGTTTGCTGATATAACTTATATTTAGGAATGAACCAGTTTTAAATATATGTTCATTTTTTTGCATAAAAAAAGCGCCCTAAGGCGCTTTTAATTTTGCTGAACCAAATTTAGTTCTCTCGACCATTTTCCATCATCAGTTCTACATCCGATTGTCGGTGATAGTAGGTTTTGTGTACTAAACTGTGCTTTAATATACCTTCGTCTCTCAGCCTTCCAACTGTTGCTGGAGAGCAAGACAGTAATGCACAGACCCCTTTGGTCTTTAACCAAGGGTTTTCTTCAACTTCTTCCGTTGAGGTTTCTACAAGATTTGTCATAAAATCTTTTAATTCTTCTTTTAGCTCAATTAAAGCTAATTGTAATTTGTAATCTTCCATCTTTATGTGGATTAAGTTCATATTACCATAAATTTAATGAAGACTCCAAACCTAGTCGATAAACAAAAAAAGTGTTGGGTTAGAATTTTATATAATCAAGTGACGTATTAAGGTTGTATATATAATGACGCATATGGTCTAGTTGGATGTCGTTGTTTTTAATTTTTGTGATGATTGAATTAGTGCCCTTCAGTTTTCCTGTAGAAGAAGCACAATGTGATTCTAAGTATGCACTTAAGGCACTTTGGTTTTTAAAGTTAAAGATTTTCGATTTCCACAACCACAGAAAGAGAAAGACCACTTCTTGTGAATTTAAATCATCGTACTTATGTAGAATACCAAAATCAGGTTCTGTTAATATTCTATACTTATTTTCTAAGTACGATTTGTATTTGTTTATCGAAAAGTAAGCTTCAAATAAATAATTATCCTCATCAGCTTTCTGAATAATAGTCTTACAGAACTTCAACTCCTCTTTAACGAGTTCTATTTCTCTGAAATCTGGAGATAAATTAGTCAATCTTCCCTTCTTTAATATGTACTCAGATTTACTCTGCTCAAAGTTTTTAAGCAAATCTTTTTGAAATTGGTTTTCCATTATTATCTCCTTATCGCAAATACTCTCTAAGTTGTTTGCAGGGATGAAGTTCATGAAATTTAGGAAGTGATTTTCTGGTAACTGATCTTTACTGTTCTGTTTCATAAATATATAGTTTAGTGTGACTACAATTTACAAAATTACTTATGTAAGACCTATCTAGTCAGTTGTTTAACATATTTATGGCAGCAAAAAGCTTTAATCTTTGACAATCAACTCCTTAGCTTTTCTCTCTCGTTATTATATAAAATAACGTTATTTTATATAATAACAAAAACCTCTTTTTCCCCTAATATTATTCTTGACTAATAAGGCAATTTCTTACAATTACGTCGAGTTTTGACTCTTTCCTCAAAAATCGTTTTACTTTTATAAGCTCCAAATAGAGTGTTTTTACCCCATTTAAATAATGGGCATTATACTCTCAATAAAATTTTTTATTTAAAATAATTCATTTTTATGTTAACCTTTTGGATTTCGTAGACATTAAGGTGTATACCTTAAGTAGTAATTCTGTTTTTAAATACCCTCCATATTATGAGAAATATATTTTTGTTTGTTCTAGTATTGCCACTTAACTTATTTGCACAACTCACACCAGAGATGTTCAGTTCGCCTATAAACACTGGCTCCAATATGACTCTAGCAGTAAATTCATCTATGTTCGATGCTTACGCTGGCGATCAGTTAGGAATTTTTCACGATTATAATTTTGATGGTACTATTGACTGTGTTGGACTCTATACCATTCAAGAAGGATTTTTTGGTTTCCCTATTTGGGGAGATGATGCCTCTACAGAAAATACTGTTGAAGGACTTCTAGTTGGAGAAATACCTGTATTCGCTATATTAAGTTCAAATGAGATTCAAATAATTTCTCCCTACCCACTTTTTGAAGGCTACGTACAAAATGCCATCAGTTTCGTAGAGGAATTCTACAGTCCAATAGTTTTTGAACTTAGTTCAGGTTGGAATATGGTTGGCTATGTAGGTTCTTCAGATAATACAGGAATTGAACAACAGGTAAATTCTGCTTTAGGGAACGGTTCGAGTACAGGAGAAACTTTTCAGGTGATTAAGAATGTATCGGGACAATTTTGGTCTGCGGCATTTGCACAAATAAATAATTTCATTCCTGGTGAGGGCTATATGATGTACGTGATAGATGAAGCTACAAGTTTGAGTTTTCAATCTCCTTCAGCTTATCAGCTTGGAATAGAATATCCATTAAGTTTTGGTTGGAATATGGCTGCTTTTACAGGCGATAAAAATGCAGAAAACAATATTATTCTAGCCATGGATGCCGCTTTAGAAAACCAAGCTACAATAGCAGAAACTTTTCAAGTAATAAAAAATGTCAGTGGTCAGTTTTGGTCTTCTGCATTTGCACAGATTAACACATTTACACCTGGGGAAGCCTATATGATGTACGTGATTGGAGAACCTACATCTATTAATTTCCAAAGGTAAGGACTAAATTGTCCTGCAGAGGCTCACGAAGCACACACACAATAATTTACATTCATTTTAAGCTAAGCTAATAATTGAAGAGAAAATATATGAAACGATTTCTACAAAGCTTATTGCTAATAATTCCATTATTAGTGCAAGGCCAAATACCCCAAGGTATTAACTACCAAGCGATAGCTTATGATGCAAACGGCTTTGAAATAGCCAACCAAGAGATTTCAATACGCTTGGGCATCCTCTTAGAAACAGCAACTGCAGAAAGCTCTTACACTGAAACCCACCAATTATCTACCAACGACTTTGGTTTGTTCTCTTTGGTGATATCTGAGGGTGCTACTACTGACGATTTCTCAACATTAAACTGGGAAAATGGAGCCTTTCTGAAAGTAGAATTTGATGCAAATTTAGATGGGGATTATACCCTTATGGGAATAAACTTTTTTAGCTCGGTTCCTTATTCTCTTTTTGCAGAGAATGTGAACAATGAAGACGAATTGCAAACAATTTCAATCGTAAATGATTCTTTATCAATTTCAAATGGAAATAGTATAAAAATATCCGATTTGTTAGCAGAGTCAGTATCAGATATAAGTCAAATTTCATTATCGAATAAGAGTTTAATCTTTCCTGATGGATGTTTTGGTGAGTCATTTACAATAAACCTAAGCAATGGAGATTTTACTGTCCCTTCAGGAAAGAATTTTTACATTACAAATAATCATACAACTTTATCTAATGGCGTTTTTAAAATAAATGGAATAGATATTACATATGGACAATCAAATTTTTCAAATTATACAGCATTAAAACTACCAGTAATAGCAGGAGGAAATGACATAATATCAGGAACTAACAATATTAATGGATTTATAGTGGAGAGTAGTGTCATTCCCTTCACTATAGATTTATCGTCAGAAGAGTTTAATGTTCCAAATGGTTACAATTTTTACATAACTAATGCATTTAGTAATGTTTCAAATTCTGAATTAAAGATTAATGGAATAAAAATGATTCAAGGACAATCAAATTTTTCAAATTATACAGAACTTCAGATTCCATTAATATTAAAAAGTGATGACTTAGTGTCTGGGAGTCATAATATAAATGGTTATTTAGCACCTCTTAATTTTTTTAATCAATCAATTTTATATACCAATGGAGTATCAAGTTTTGGTTTACCAATTAATATTTCAATGGACTCAATTAACTATGAAAACAATGGAGTTGTAGTGCTTAATGCTGCCACATTACCATCAGCAGGCTCTGGTATTACCGAGAAGGGATTTTGTTGGTCAACATCTAATGAATTACCGACTGTCTACGATGAATATGTTTCTTTGGGTAGCGGAAGTGGTTCTTATACACATGAATATATTCCTTTAGAAGATTCTGTAACTTATTTTGTAAGGGCGTTTGTTACATCTACTGAAGGGATGACATATAGTGAAGTTCATTCTTTTACAACAGAATTAGTATTTGGGATGGAATATGCTGGTGGATTAATAATTACATTGGATGGTGCAGGAGGGGGTGATGTTATTCTCAATCAATCTTTTAGTACTTGGCCAGAGTCAAGTGGTCTCAATGAGTCACAATGTACTACAAGAGATGAGACGGTCAGCCAATTAAATAGCGAATCTTATAACGGTTATAGTGATTGGGGTTTTGGAGAAAATACTAATCAATTATTAGATTTCTATAAGACTTATCATAGCTTAAAACTTAGTGGGGTATTACTACCTAGTACAAGTAATAAGCCCCTTTTAGGTTATTGTAATTCTGGATATGTATATTATTTGGCTCAGTGTCCAGGAATTGGTTCAACGTGGAGCTATTCGTCCGGATCAATTCCTTGTCCTAGCGAATATTGGTCTACAACGAGTACTTATTATTTAATTTTTAGAAGTTTCTAATATGAAAAATTCAAAAGTATTGATGTTAGGAAGCGGGTTTTATTCGCAGGCTATTTCTAATAGTAAGAGAGATTTTGATGACAATATTCTCATTAATTGGTCTAATCTACTTTCTGGATTTTATGATGTGAATGAATTATTAATACAGAACTCTCCAACTATTGCTTTTGAAAATTTAGTTTTAAAAGATAGAGGGAAATCAGCAAGCAATGTAGAGTCATATTTAAAAACAGAAATATGTAAGTCAATTAAAGAGGCTGAACAAGAATTATATAAGGATGAGCATATTGAATCATTTATTAAGGAGACAATAAACACCTTAACTACGAAATATAGTTATGTATTAGACTTGAATTTTACAGCCTCTAGTGAAACTGATTTTGCGAAATCGGAAATAGACTCAAACCATCTAAAAAGACAAGAATCTAGACTTTATGACTATTTCATTGAAAATGAATCTCTTGTGTGGAAACCACATGGACATGTATTAAACTCGGATACCATTAAACTTGGCTTGCGAGATTATGGTTTAACAAATTATATGTATTCTAAAATGTTTTCTGAATTTAAACAATGGGAAAATAAATCAAGTTATAAGGATGTACTAGATAGAATTAAACCTGAAGATGTTAAATTACTTAAACGTGAACCAATTGACAACCGCTGTAACAATTGGTTTACACGATTCATGTTATTTGAAGTAGACATTGTTGGTGTTGGTTTGTCTAATGATGATGTTGATCTATGGTGGTTACTTACTCAAAGGGCTAGAAATACTAAAAATATTAAAACAGTAAACCCAGTTAATTATCATACTGTACGGTCTGTTGAAACAACTGTTAGAGATGAGTCACTTAGAGCTTTAAATGTTAAAGTGATTTATTATAATAATTTCAATGAAATGTGGAAACAACTTAAACTTAAGAACGATGAATAAAGTATTTTACCTATTATTTTTAGTGTCACAATTGGTGTTTTCTCAAACACCCCAAGGTATAAGTTATCAAGCTGTTGCCTACGATGCTAATGGCTTTGAAATTGCCAACCAGGAAATTTCCGTTCGTTTGGGTATTTTATTAGAAACTTCAGATGCAGAAACTTCTTATGCTGAAACCCACCAAGTAAGCACCAATGACTTTGGTTTGTTTTCTTTGGTCATTTCTGAAGGAAACAGCACAGACGACTTCTCATCTTTAAACTGGGAAAATGGAGCCTTTCTGAAAATAGAAATGGATGCCAATTTAGATGGCGATTATACCCTAATGGGAATAAACTCTTTTAGCTCAGTTCCTTATTCTCTATTTGCAGAGAATATACCATCTTCAGTTTCTAATAAAATTGACAGTTTGCAGAGTATAGTAGATGTTGTCTCTCAATACTTTGGCTGTAAAGACCACGACGCCTGTAATTACAATGCCACAGCAACCATGTCGGACAATTCTTGTACCTATGCCATAACAGGTTATACTTGTGATGGCATTTGTATAGACACCGACACAGATGGCGTTTGCGATTTAGACGAGGTAGAAGGTTGTACCGATGCAACTGCTTGTAATTATATACTAGGAGCAACAAACGAAGACAACTCTTGTATTTACCAAGAATTATATTACAACTGCCAAGGCGAATGTAATAACGACGACGATGGCGATGGAACCTGTGATGAGTTAGAAGAAGGTTGTACTGATGAGGCAGCCGACAATTATAACCCACAATCACTAAACAGTACAAACTGTATCTATTCGGGCTGTATGGATAACACTTCTGGCAACTACAACCCAATGGCCAACCAAGACGATGGCTCTTGTATACCTGCTGAAGCTTGTCCTTACCCAGAGTACCTTGAATACGATTCTACAGCAGCTAGTTATAGTGCCAATCTATGCCAAACACTTATTGTTTATGACTGTATGGATGTTTTAGCTTTAAATTACAATCCGGAAGCAAATGTAAACGAAGGTTGCGAGCATATTTATGGTTGTATGAATGGTATGGCAGATAATTACAGTTACGAATTTACGAGCGACGATGGTTCTTGTATAATAAGTGGCTGTCTGGATCAGGCTTCTGGAAATTATAATGAATTTGTGAATACCGATGATGGCTCTTGTTTAATAGGGGGGTGTGTAAATAGCTCTGCAGAAAACTACAACCCCGAAGCAGGTATAAACGATGGCACCTGTATTATTTATGGATGTACCCTAGAGAGCTACCCAAACTATAATTATTATGCTACAATAGATAATAATAGTTGTGATTTGAACTCTACAGAACTTTATGGCTGTACCGACTCTTTGGCTTATAATTTTGATTCTTTAGCTATTGTAAACAATGGGATTTGTGAAATGCATCAAATAGGCGACCTAGTAGAAGGGGGAATAGTCTTTTATATAGATGAAACAGGTGAACACGGCTTAGTAGCAGCTACTGAAGATTTAGGTTCTTACGAATGGGGCTGTTTACTAGGATATGTAAGTGGAGCAGATGGACAAGCGATAGGCACCGGCTATCAGAATACCTTAGATGTAGTAGCTCAAAATTGCCAAACCCAAGGTGGCGGTATAACAGCATCTCAAGCTGCTTTATCATACGAAACAGAGGGTTATACAGACTGGTTCTTACCATCAAAATATGAACTTGTAGAAATGTATAACACCATAGGAAACGGCGGCACAGAGGGTAATATAGGAGGTTTTCAGAATAGTATCTATTGGTCTTCCTCGGAGTACAGTAATAACCTCGCGTGGTACGTCGGTTTCTATGAAGATGGTAACCCGAACGGCGCCTATAGGTACGATACGTACAGGGTTCGTGTTATTCGTACTTTTTAACTATTTACCTATTTAACGCTACCGGGAAGCGGTCGAATTTGAAAAACAAGACATAATAAACATTAGCTATGAAAAAACTACTAACATACAGCATCCTAGCACTATCGATTGGTGCTACTGCGCAGACCCTTCAAAGGGACGTTGTTGCCTCTATGGGGGGTACTCAAACTAACGGAAACATCACACTTAGCTACACTGTAGGACAACCTATATCTGGCTTTATTGGGGAAACTAACAAACTCTCTCAAGGCTTTCAGCAGAATACTGTTGCCTATCAGGATATAGATCTTAGAGAAGGTTGGGGAATGGTCTCTGCTAGAGTTCGTCCTTATGCCAACGAAATGGTAGAGGTTTACTCCGATGTGGTCGATGGCTTATTGATAGCAAAAGACAATAATGGGAATGTTTATATGCCAGAATTTGGTTTTAATGGTATTGGAGATTGGGACTTTTTCGATGGTTACCAGTACAAGATGTCAGAATCTAATATTCTAACAGTTAGAGGTAGTAGAGTTATTCCAGAATTGAATTCTGTGGACTTAGTATCTGGTTGGAATATGATGTCTTACTTAAGAATGAATCCTTCTGATGTTGCCACCTCCATGGAGGATGTAGTTGATGATATCATGATACTTAAAGATGAAGATGGACAAGTATATATGCCAGAGTTTGGTTTTAACGGTATTGGGAATTTTACTCAAGGAAAAGGATACCAAATAAAAACCACTAGCGAAACTACTTTCACCTTTGCAGCAAACGACCAAGAGTTAAGGTTAGAACAAAACAATCACAGTGCAATAGCTCAAAACACAAAACGTTTCTCTCGTCCTGTTAATACTGGAAGCAACCATACCGTATTGGTACTAGAGTCTGCTTGGGAAGAAACTCCGCAAGCGGGAGACGAACTTGCAGCATACGACAAGGAAGGTAACATGGTAGGAAGTATCGCTTTACAAGAAGGACACAATGCCATAGCCATTTGGGGAGATGATGAGTATACTCAGGAGAAAGAAGGAATGCAAACTGCAGAGCTATTCTCTTTAGTTCTGTATAAGAAAAGTTCTGATGAGCTTGTTACTTTAAAAATCGCTGAATTTGAGCGAGGTACTAATTCCTTTAGTAAGGATGGAATGACAGTGATTGCAGGCTTCGAGCAAGAGGCAGTAATCATTCAAGAGATGGAGCTGTTCCAAAACGTTCCTAATCCAGTACGCTCTAACACTGAAATTAGTTTTTATCTCCCAGAGGCAACAAAAGCAAAACTAAGCCTAACAAACGCCCTCGGACAAGAAGTATTTACCCTAAGCAATAAAGACTACGAAAAAGGCTTGCATAAAGTAAACCTACAAAGAGCAAACCTTGCAAGTGGAATGTACTACTACAGCTTACAAACTCCTACCAAGACATTAACAAAACAGCTAACAGTTGTAGAATAAGAAATCATGAAGAAGATCGTATTATTTATCACCCTTATGCTAGGGGCTACTTCTTTTGGGCAAATACCCCAAGGTATAAACTACCAAGCGGTAGCTTATGATACAAATGGCTTTGAACTCGCCAACCAACAAATAAGTATACGCTTAGGAATCCTCCTAGAAACAACAGCAGCAGAAAGCTCTTACACCGAAACCCACCAAATAACAACCAACGACTTTGGTTTGTTTTCTTTGGTGATTTCTGAGGGAACTACTACAGACGATTTCTCAGCTTTAAACTGGGGAAATGGAGCTTTTCTGAAAATAGAATTAGATGCCAATTTAGACGGCGACTACACGCTAATGGGTGTGAGTTCATTTAATGCTGTGCCGTATGCTTTGTATGCTGAAACTTCAGGAAATAATTCAAGTAGTAATTCATTTTATTATGGTGTTTTAAGTCCTGAACAATATGAAATTGAAAAGATTGGCAATATAACTTGGTCGAATTATGATGAAGCATATTATGATTGGGATTACGATGGAATTTACTCTAGATATGAAGCTTCAATTAATATAAATATCATTGAACCTCAAGAGTTAGTAGATGCTTTGTATATTGGAGAAGTAATGGGTAGTGTTGAGTTTGAAAATATTCAGTACGATACTTTATATAATAATAGTGATAATATGTTTAGTTTGAATGGAAGGGGGCATAATAATATGTTTTTGTCTTTACAATTAATAGTACAAAGTTCTGATTCATCTGATTTTAATGTTTTCGATACAGGATTACCAATTAGATATAATTTTATTACTTCTTTTGGTCTAGTTACAATTAGAGATACCTTAGTATTTGATTTTATAAGTGGTTGTTATGATGAAAATGCTTGTAATTTTGATTCAACAGCTACCGTATTCAATTTTGATTGTGATTTCCCTGAAATAGGTTATGACTGTTTTGGAGATTCAGTATATGTTGATTCTTTAAATGTTATTGAATGTCCAGATGGAATTGAATTTTATTATCAAGAAGATATAGACTACTTTCAAAATAATTATTCTAGTTGTAATTCGTTCGAACATGTTAATATATACGGCGATTCAATATACGATATAACATTTTTAGATAATATTTCTTCTATAGATGAATTGAATATCGTTAATACATCGATATCAAGTTTAGATGGATTAGATTCATTAGTTTGGCTTAACTACTTTTACTTTGACGATAATGAAGCACTCTCCGATATAAGTGTTCTTGTAAATCTTAATCAAACACCAGAAGGATTTTGGATTACAGATAATCCACAATTAAACAATTGTGATGTTCTTTATGAATTATATATTACTGGGGATTCAATTAATCAAAACGGGGAAGTTTATAATAATGGTTCTTATTGTTCGAATAATTATTTTGCTAATAATAACTTTAATGCTGCTTGCCCTTACCCAGAGTACCTTGAGTACGATTCTACCGCTGTTAATTTTAGCGAAGAGGTTTGCCAAATTATAGCGGTTTACGGATGTACTGATGAGAGTGCTTTAAATTATAATTACCAAGCTAATATAAATGATGAAACTTGTGAGCATAATTATGGTTGTACAGAGCCAGATGCAGACAACTATAATGAAGAGGCTACCGCAGATGATGGTAATTGTATTTATTACGGTTGTACCGATATAAGTGCAGGAAATTATAATGAGATAGCCAATACAGACAATGGCAGCTGTTTGATAGGTGGTTGTATGAATCCTACTGCAGATAATTATGCTGCTGAAGTAGCTATAGATGATGGCACATGTGTTATTTATGGCTGTACCCTAAGTACATTCCCTAATTACAACTCGACAGCAACAATAGGTAATGGCTCTTGTGATATGAGCTCGACAGATGTATTTGGTTGTACAGATGAAATTACTTGGACATATAATCCTATGGCAACTATTGATAATGGGACTTGTTATTATGGTCCTTTACCCGAAATTGGAGATTTGATTTTAGGCGGCATTGTCTTTTATATAGACGAAAGTGGCGAGCATGGTTTAGTCGCTGCACTAGAAGAGGCAACATATTCGAATGATTGGGGTTATGAAGGATACGAATGGGGTTGTTACCAGCAAACTGTAAACGGTGCAGATGGCACAGCTATCGGAACGGGTTATCAAAACACTTTAGATATTGTCGCCCAAAGCTGCCAAGCAGGTGAAGTAGGGACAACAGCAGCGCAAGCTACATTAGACGCTTCATTAGAAGGTTATAATGACTGGTACTTACCTTCAAGAGATGAGCTGGTAGAAATGTACAACAGCATAGGGTACGGTGGTTCACAAGGCAATATAGGCGGCTTCGAGAGTGATGTTTATTGGTCTTCCTCGGAGTACGATGGTACCGAAGCGTGGCAAACTTATTTCGATAATGGTTACTCTGACCACTACTATAAGAGTGAGCACCACAGGGTTCGTATTATTCGCGCTTTTTAACAATTTACCTATTTAACGCTACCGCGCAGCGGACGAATTTGGAAAAAGGACATTAAAAACATATAGCTATGAAAAAACTACTATACATACTACTATTTGTTCCTCTTGCTTTGTTTGGGCAGGATAATTATTCCTTGAGTTTTGATGGGGTGGATGATTATGTTGAAATTGAAAACAATATTAATGATACATATTCAAGTTTTTCTTCAGAGACTTGGATAAAAATAGATGGATTTCCAAGTATTGATGAATATAAAATATTTGACATTGGTGGTCCTGCACCATATGGAAGAATGGTACTTCAAATATTACCAGATAGTTCTATAAATTTTGCAATTGAATCAACTTCAATATCAATAGAAGGCATGGCAGTGGTAGATTATATTTCGATGAATCAATGGGTTCATGTAGCGGTCGCTTGGAATAGTAATTTGGAGATGAAATTATATTTAAATGGGGAGGATATTTCATATCTATCCTCTCCGTTGACAATATCTGAATTATCAATAAACCAAGAATCAAATGTAATTATTGGTGGGAGACATAATTTGCAGTCTGGAAGATTTTTTCATGGAGAGATTAATAGAATTAGTTTTTGGAATAAATATCTTTCTCAATTTGAAATTCAACAATACATGACATGCCCTCCAACAGGAGATGAAGAAGGGCTAGTTGGTTATTGGAACTTCAATGAAGCTTCAGGAAATACAGTTTATGATTTAAGTGGTAATGGCAATGATGGGACTATAAATGGAGCCACTTACAGTACGGATGGACCATATGAAGTGAATGATTGTTCTGGTGTTCAAATAAATTCTCCAAATGGGGGAGAGATGTTTGAATCCGGTGACCTCATCCAAATTACATGGGAAGGTGGTTTTCAACATACTGGTATTGATCTAAGAAAAGATGGAGTTAAAGTATTAGACATTAATGGTGATGTTGGTACAGCTACTTCTGTCGCTTGGATTATTCCTAATAACTTAGAAT
>Ga0308003_1000254_pt1 | contig 26364 bp, 17 predicted proteins | sample Neamet36_FD_203159 | JGI IMG/M metagenome (GOLD analysis project Ga0308003, IMG submission 203159) | Marine microbial communities from water near the shore, Antarctic Ocean - #36 | ecosystem: Environmental > Aquatic > Marine > Unclassified | place: Southern Ocean | collected 2014-06-06
CTACCTTCAGATATAATGGATGAGAATGATGTTCGACACTTTGTTAATTACTTTCAGCGTATCACGGAGCAGTGTTTAACTAGCATGCCGGAGGGAATAGATTATTTATACCAATTGAATGAGAACCGGGCCATCACCCGCTACGATCAATTAAATTCAAACGACTAACCGATAACCTTAGACTACCACCGCATTTTGATTGAACTCACTGACCACTCGCAATAGCTGTCGACACGTCACCTGACCAACCAGCTTGCCATGATCCAGTACCGGACGACGACGATGACCTTTTTTCACCATATCATCAGCAATGTCGACTAAGTCAGCGTGTAAATCGCAGTAATCAACCTCTTTAGTCATATAATCACCGACCTTTCCGACATCACCGTGCTCATTATATGTGACCGCCAGAATAGCACGCAGACAGTCTATTTCAGATAACAAGCCCACGAGATCATCATGCTCATCGACCACGCATATCCCAGATATCCTATTGTCGATAATCATATGAATCGCGTCAAAAAGATCAGCCTCTGCTAGGATCGTTATAGGTCCCTGAACCATGTAGTCGCTAAGGTCAACCGAATGTAACATAAACACCTCCGCACTTTGATTAACGGTTTTTAACAGCAGGTTTTATAAGCCCCCTGCATAGGCAATAAAAGGTTGTGGCCAAGAGCCAAGCACTAAGATAGAAGCCATTAAGACTAGCGCAAGTAGTTTTTCTAGACGATTTGCGCTTTTGCCAGTGCTTTTAGTAGACTTACTCATGGCGAAAATAACTCTCAAATAGTAATAGATAGCAACGGCACTACCCACCACTAAGGCTGCCAGTAATCCCCAAAGGCCAGATTGAATACCAAGGGTAATTACAAAGAACTTGGCCATAAATCCAGCGGTTAAGGGTATACCTGCCAGTGACAACATAGCCACAGTGAGGGCAGATGCCTCTAGTGGCCGATGCCAGAACAGACCCTCAAAGGCACTAATATCTTGCTTGGCAGTGTCTTCTCCAGCTACCGTAGAGACTACCGTAAAAGCCGCTAAGGTAGTTATCATATAGGCTGTCAGGTAAAAGGTAATGCTTTGACTGACTAGCCCTGCATCCACATAAGTCAGGGCTATTAACACCACCAACAGATAACCAAAATGGGCGATCGAAGAATAAGCTAGCAAGCGTTTGATATTTTCTTGACGCAAGGCCAGCCAATTACCAACCAGCATAGACGCAATAGCCAAAACCACTAATGCTGTGTTTAAACCGCTGTATTGATCTAGGCCCCCATCTATATAAAACCGACTCAATGCTACAAATACCGCGCCCTTAGAAACTGTGGCAAGAAATCCAGTCACCGGGGTAGGTGCGCCCTGATAAACGTCCGGCGTCCACATATGAAAAGGTGCGACAGATAACTTAAAGCCAATACCCGCTAGAACCATGGCACTGCCCGCCATAATTAGCATGGGATTTTCAATGTAAGCTGAAGCACCTTTAGCACCAATACCTGCATAACTTAATTCGCCGGTGGCTGCATAAATAAGCGCAAAACCATACAGTAACATTGCTGACGCACAGGCTGACAAAACCAAATATTTAATAGCGCCTTCAAGGGGCAACTGCCCACGCTCCGGAAACGCAATCATGGCGTAAAGAGCGACGCCCATCAGCTCCATACCCAGCAATAACGAAACCATGTGGCTGGACTGAATGAGCACCACCGCCCCTAATACCGATAATACTAAGAGCAAGTAATACTCTTCTTTTCGTTCCCCCTCAGGAGAAAAGGTGTCTCTTGAGAGCACAAGAGTCACTAATGATGCAATCATAATAAGGCTTGTGAAAAACAAACTCCAATGATCCACTTGCAACAAAATCGTGACCGACTGAGTAAAGTCTCTTGCGTAATAAGCACCGCATAGCGTGAGCACAAAGCCAACGGCAGTAATGACCCAAGCCAGCGACTGATCCCTTTTAATTGACGCCTGAATCATCAATACAATAGCGGTCAGAGAGAGGATTAAAATAGGCGCCAAGGCGGAGAACATAGTCGCGTTCATTGCATTACCTCCGCGCTGGCAAGCGCCGGGTTAGCTGTAAGCTCAAGCAAACTTTGCAATACCGGTTTTGCTGCATCTAATACTGGCTGCGGATATATACCCAATAGGATTAGTGCGATCATCATTACTCCCATGGTCAGCATCTCGCGAGGCCCAAAATCAGCCAGACCATAGTCAGCCCATTTCTTATTAACTTCGCCTTGAAATGAACGCTGCATAAGAAGTAGCGAATAGGCCGCGCCGGTAATTAAGCCGGTCGCAGCAATCACTGTAATCCAAACATTGACTTGGAAAAGCCCCAGCAACACCAGGAATTCAGCAACAAAATTACCTAACCCTGGCAGGCCTAGCGATGCAACGACAAAAAACATTGCCACTGCGCCCATACGCGGCATCTGATGCCACAGGCCACTCATCTCTCGCATGTCTCTTGTGTGCAATCGCTCTTGTAGCGATCCTGCGATCATAAACAGAGCTGCGGTGCTAAACCCATGCGCTACCATTTGCATCACTGCTCCTTGCAGCGCTAGTTCATTCCATGCATAGATACCCAGGAGCACAAAGCCCATGTGGCTTACGCTGCTATAGGCTATTAGACGCTTGAAATCGGTTTGGCCGAAAGCCAGCACAGCGCCATAGACCACCCCTGCCGCGCCTAACCACATAGCAGAGTATGAAAAATTTAACGCCGCTTCAGGGAAGAGAGGCACTGCAAAACGAATGAGCCCGTAGGCACCTGTCTTAAGAAGAATACCGGCAAGAATTACACTACCCGCAGTCGGTGCTTGAGTATGCGCATCGGGCAACCAAGTATGAAAAGGAAATCCCGGTAATTTGACCACAAAAGCAATGAAGAAACCTAGCATAATCCAGTGCGCTGTTTGCTCGGCCATTTCTGTATTCAGTAAATCAAAGTAACTAAAGGACCATGTCCCTGTGGCCCCATGATTAACCGCTACTAGGGCCAATATCGACACTAGCATTAACAAGCCACTGGCTTGGGTAAAGATGAAGAATTTCATGGCCGCATAGCCACGATTCTCATGACCCCAGATTGCAATCATAAAGTACATGGGGATTAGCATGACCTCCCAAAACAGGAAGAACAGCATTAGATCTAGAGACATGAATACCCCTAGCACGCCTGCCAGTGACCACAATAAGTTAGCCTCAAAGAAGCCTTTGCGCACCACAATGTCCGTCCATGACGCGCTTATTGCAATGGCACCAAGAATCAGTGTCAGCAATACCATTAATAAACTAATACCGTCTAATGCCAATTCAATACTAATACCGAATGCTGGAATCCAGTCAGCCTTAAAGTGCATTAACCACGACGAAGGATCATTGGCCACAGGCGCCTGCAGTTGGGTAATGTCAGGCATGCCAGACAGACAGACAAGTAGGTACAGCAAGTCAACTAGGACCACACCCATGGCCACTTTTCGAGGCATAGTGTCACTAATACGCTCAGACAATATAGACAATAAGCCGCCAACGAGGAGTATGACTATCAGGTTAATCATTACCATTAGAGAGAGCCCCCTGAAAGATTAGCGGCCAGCGTAATCACCAGGATCAGCCCTGCTACCATGCTGGCTAAATACCAGCGCATGCGCCCCGACTGAGCGACACTCAGCCAGTGGTTAAATGTTTGATTTAGGGCAACGATTAAGCCGTATATCGCATCCACAGGTTCTCCTTTAAGCATATTAGCCAATCCATAATAAGGCTTAACAAAAAGGTGGTCATAGAGCCAGTCGATACCCCAGCCGCTGAACCAAAAATGCCCGAGGCTCTTACCTAAGGTTGAGTTGGCAAGTCCATCAATTTTCAACCGACCACTGTAGAATATGAAATATGCTAATAACACGCCAACAATAGGTACCGATATGGAAACATATTCAACCCAATGGGCCGGATGACTGCCATCGCTAGCAGGGAAAACCTCACTCACCGGGATCATGAACCAACCGCCAACCATGGCTAAGAGACACAACATCGAAAGCGGAACTGCCATGCGCCATCCAGTGTCTTTATCCGGTTCGGTGTTGGCCTTACCAAAAAACACCACAAAGACTAATCTAAAGCTGTAAATTGCGGTCAGCAAGGCCCCTAGAAGCCCGGCCGCCCATAATGCTGGCCCTATATCGGGAAGTTGGTAAGCCTGCAGTAAAATCTGATCTTTACTGAAGAATCCTGAGGTCATCGGTAGCGCCGCTAATGCGGCTGAGCCGATCATAAAGCTCCAAAAGGTGACCGGCATTCGAGTCCTCAGGCCGCCCATTTTGAAAATATTATGTTCGTGATGTAGGCAGTGAATAATGGCACCTGACCCCAAGAATAATAGCGCTTTAAAAAACGCATGGGTCATTAGGTGGAAAATACCTGCACTCCATGCGCCCACACCTAACGCTAGAAACATATAACCGATCTGACTAATGGTCGAGTAAGCCAAGATACGTTTAATGTCGGTTTGCATTAACGCTGTAAAAGCCGCCATTAGGGAGGTGGTTATGCCAATAACAGCAACAACGGTCATGGCCGTGGGTGCTAATAAGAACAACCCATGAGTGCGCGCTATTAGGTAAACCCCAGCGGTAACCATGGTCGCCGCGTGAATCAATGCGCTAACGGGCGTTGGACCCGCCATCGCATCTGGCAACCAAGTATGTAAAGGCAGTTGAGCTGATTTGCCGACAGCCCCACAGACTAATAGCAGGCAAGCTATTAGAGGAATAGTATCGCCCATCTGCCAGGTTTGATTAGCCTCACCCACCATGGTCTGAATATCTAAGGTTCCCAACTGGGTGAACAACAGCAGCAAACCCAATGCCATAGCAGTATCGCCGATACGAGTAACAATAAAGGCTTTACGTGCGGCATGGCCGTTAGCGTTGTGCTGATACCAGAAACCCACTAATAGATAACTACAGACCCCTACACCTTCCCAGCCCAGATAAAGTAATAAAAGGTTGTCGGCCATCACTAGTATCAACATGGCGGCAACAAACATATTCAAGTAGGCAAAGTATCGAGCATAACTTGGATCTTTCTCCATAAATTCGGTAGAGAAAAGATGAATCAAGAAGCCAACGCCAGTGATCACCGACATCATCACTAGAGTCAGTCCATCAAAATAGAACGAAATGCCGGGAGCAAAGCCTGCTACTTCCATCCAGGTCCACAGTGACAGCTGTATAACCTGTTGATTTTGCATAAATTCAACGGCCAGCAGCAACGTAAGTAAAGCGGCTATACCCACCGAGGCGACCCCTAGCATCCCAATTTGAGACGCTTTAAGGCGACTGCCAAACAGCATTAATGTCACTGAACTAAGTAAGGGTATCAGTGGTATTAACCAAATAGTCTCACTCATATTTAACCCTGCATCCGGTTGGCATGATCCATATCCAATGTTTTAAAGCGCTTCTGAACTTGAAGCACCAAGCCCAAGCCCACTGCTACCTCAGCTGCAGCCACAGTGAGGATAAGCATAAATACTACCTGTCCGTCAGGCTGCCCCCAATGAGCCCCGGCGGCGACAAACGCCAAGGCCGCCGCATTAAGCATGACCTCCAGTGACATCAATATGAAAATAATATTACGTCTGATCATTAGACCCAGCATGCCAATAGCAAACAGGAGAGATGAGACCAGAAGGATATGGTTAAGAGGTATATTCAGGCCATCCATTATTGACCGCCCTGTTTTTCTAAGTTGTCTCGCTCAAGATAACGTCGACCAAGATGGAAAGAACCTACGAGTCCAGCCAGTAATAACATTGAGGCAATCTCTACCGCCAACACATAGGGGCCAAATAAAGCCAAACCCACTTCTTTGGCCGAGACCGCAGTGACAGACACTGGACCATTGGTTTGGCTAATGACCATCACCAGCTCAATGAGTAAAACTACGGATAAAACCGCCGGCCCTGCCCATATTGAAGGCTGTAACCATTGTCGTTCCTGCTTATCACCCTTTTCACCTAAATTGAGCATCATGATTACGAAAACAAATAGCACCATGATTGCGCCAGCATAAATAACGATCTCTAGCGCAGCGGCAAATGGCGCGCCAATCAAGAAAAAGATAACGGCAACAGCCAGCAGCGAAACAATTAGATAAATTAGGGCGTGAATAGCATTAGCTCTGGTCATAGCCATCACTGTCGCCACCAATGCAACCGTTGCCGCTATGTAAAAAAATACAATTTCAAGCATGGATGGCCCTCTGGTCTGTTGTTGTATAAAGTAGACTCATGGCAATAAACTCTTAGTGTCAATTGGCCTAGCTTCGTTGAGAGCCTCGCCTTTGTCTTTAGATGCTGTTTTCATGCCCGACACCCGATAAAAATTGTAGTCTGGGTATTTACCCACACCATCAATCAGTAAATGTTCTTTTTCATAGACCATGTTTTGCCGATCGTATTCACACATTTCAAAGTCAGGCGTCAATTGGATAGCATAGGTCGGGCAGGCCTCTTCACACATACCGCACATAATGCATCGTGAAAAGTTAATGCGAAAAAACTCTGGGTACCAGGTGCCATCTTCGCGGGTATCTTTCTGTAGTGCTATACAGTCAACAGGGCAAACAGCAGCACATAGATTACAAGCCACGCAACGCTCTTCGCCATCAGGGTCACGAGTCAACACAATGCGTCCTCGATAACGTGGCGCCAGATAGGGCATTTCCTCGGGATACTGAACAGTTTCAGCCTTGGTAAAGGTGTGCTTGAGCACTTCCCACATGGTTCGCAGTTCACTTAACATCAGGCGGCTCCCTCCATCCATAACAGCACGGCACCCGTGACCAGAATATTAACCAGAGTGATGGGTAACATTACTTTCCAGCCCAGTGACATTAATTGATCGTAACGCGGACGAGGTATCGCTGCGCGCAATAAGACGAAGAAACAAATAACCACAAATACTTTGGAACTAAACCAGAAGAATGGCGGCAACCAATCGCCGATCAGCATAGGGCCATGCCAGCCGCCAAAGAACAACGTCACAATCATGCAAGAAATGAGCATTAGCCCGAGATATTCCCCGAGCATAAACATCGCAAACTTCATGCCGCCGTATTCAGTGTGGAAGCCTGCTGTGAGTTCGTGCTCTGCTTCGGGTAGATCAAAAGGTAAACGATGGCTCTCGGCAATACCGGCAATAATAAATACGATTAAACCGAGTATCTGAGAAAAACAGAACCAAACATCGGTCTGGGCTTCAACGATGTCCACCAAGCTAAAACTGCCAGACATCATGACCACACCAATTAATGAAAGGCCCATAAAGACTTCGTAACTAACCATTTGCGCCGCCGACCGCAAGCCACCCAAAAGTGCATATTTATTGTTAGAGGCCAGACCTCCTAGCAGCACGCTGTAAACCGCTAGAGACGTCATGCCGAGAAAGAATAACAAACCAATGTTGACGTCGATAATCATCATCCCGGGGGCAAAGGGCACCACGGCAAAACCCATCATCATAGCGACGACAATAGCGGTGGGAGCAAAGATGAACACTAATCGGTCAGCAAAGGGAGGAACCCAGTCATCTTTAAATAATAGCTTAATCATGTCAGCGGCCACCTGGCCAATGCCGAACGGTCCAAGTCGATTAGGCCCGTAGCGATCTTGCCAGACACCCAGCAAGCGCCTCTCGAACCACGTCAAGATAGCCGCACCTGCAACGCCTCCTATTAAGATAGTGAGGGCGAGAATTACCGGCATCAACTCAGACATTACTCGCACCTCCATCACTAATAACCTGTTCAAAAGCGGCCTTGTCTGAGGCAATCATCTCAGGTCCAGAGCGCTGCCAAGATTTATCCGCCTCTAAGGTAACCAAACTGCCTGCCGTTAGCCCTTGTGTTTCTGGATAGCCTAAACTGTAGCCAATACAGTTTTTCGCCACCCTAGACAAAATCCTGACCTCGAGGGAACATTCAATCTCGCCCTGTTTAACCAACAAACCATCGCCCTCGGTGACGGCAAGTTTTTCAGCCACCTTTTGACCAATGGCGATAAATCCTCGACCGGCCAGTTCAGCAATTTCATCTGTATGAGCAGACAATTCATCACTTCCATGAATCTGTTGCATGGGGACTAGATGCCACTGATGAGCCTTCAATGTCACTTTATCGATCTGCCGAGAAATATCAGCTCCCTGTAAAGACGAACTAATCAGGCGCACTCCTGAAGGGCCGCCTTTAAGAGGGCCATCCACTTCAGACTGAAACTTTTGCAGAGACTGGTTAGAATTCCACCCTGGCGACCAAACAAAGGGCATTAATGATGAGGGTTGATCTCGATTCAAACCTTCCATGCTATAGGACAATGGGCTTTCGTGATCTTTGGGCTGTTGAGGTTCATGTACTGAAACACCCGAGTTCATCGCTGTACGACCACTGTATCGATGCGTTTGACGCGGTATCTTCGAACCACGATCTCTGAAACTGTTGAGTGGCGCAACATCCACCAGTCCAGCAAACAGCGGATTGCTCTTGGCACATGCAGCAACTATCTGGTCAAAATCCTGTAATTTAGATAACTTTTTGTGCCCAGTAACGCTGGCCAAACGTAACAACCACTGCCAGCTAGGTAATCTCTCAGCAGCTGGAGAATGTACAGGATAGAACCGCTGAGCTCGTCCCTCACTGCTAACCAAGGTGCCTTGAGACTCGGCATAGGATGCCGCAGCCATGACCAAGTCAGATTGATCAAGCGTACTATTCTCAACCATATCCAAGGTAATCACTTTAGTGCCGCTGGCCAATAACTGATCGATTTGCGACTTATCGCCACGGCGATACACATCATTTTCTAATATAATTAGTGCATCTAGCTTGGATGCCCTCTTAGCTAAGCCGCTCAAAGTACTGCCAGAACCATCGGCCACCATCAGCGCCAGCCCTAGGCTGTTGCACTCAGGCACGCAAAAGCTCAACATGCTTGTCGCCTTATCCAAAGCGTCGGCCACTGCAACAGCACTGTTAATCACGCCCTGATGAGCCATGCTCGAACCACTGACAATTAAAGGGTTTTTCGCCGCTTTTAACATCTGCGCTGTAGCATCTGCTTGGGCGTTATCTGTCGATTCACCTGCCAGAGCTGCCGCGACAGCATAACCAAAGGCGGCTATATCATCGGGGGCCAAAGAAACGCAGGTGCTGGCAACATCATCAAGACGAGTATCGATGGCTGACACGATGGTCATTGGCGAACGTTGGTCTTGCGCAAGATTGCGAACCGCGGCATCTTGCCACGATGGAAGTCCCATCTGCTCTGCTAATTCAAAGGCCTTGTTACGCACCGACTGACGCAACGCAAGCGCAACGCGCGGAGCAGTATTAGTGACATCTTCACCAAGAATCAGCACCGCGTCGGCAGACTCGATCTGTTTAACCGATGGGTTAATTGCCTTGGTAGCCTGCAAAATATTGGCAATACTACCCATCAAATCAGCTTCTTGATCTGAAAACCCTGCTGCAAAGTTCTTTGCACCAACCAATTCTCGCAACAGGTAGTTCGCCTCAATCGAAGCTCTGGGCGAGCCAATAGCCGCGACCTTCTTGCCGGCCATCCAGCCAGCTGCTGTATCCAATGCTTGCTGTTGGTGAACAGCAAAGAAGCTACCATCGGGATTCTTAATGCCCGCATAATCAAGCCGTAGATCGCTGTTTAGATAGCCGCTACCAAAGCGACCTCGATCACAGATAAAGTAACCATTAACCTCATTGTTATAGCGGTTATGGACACGCTTAACTTTGCCATAACGCTCACCTGGGGCAATATTGCAGCCCACCGCACAGCCCTGACATATAGAGGGTGCAGACTGTAAATCCCACTTACGGCTATATTGCTTTAAGAATGGCTTATCCGTGAAAACACCTGTGGGGCATACCTCAACCAAATTACCCGAAAACTCACTCTCTAAAACCCCTTCCTCATGACGACCGAAATAAAGATGGTCATGGGAAGCCTGTGCCCCCAGATCTTTACCCCCCGCATAATCTCGATAATAGCGCTCGCATCGATAACAGGCTATACAACGATTCATCTCATGATGTATCAGAGGGCCCAAATATTGGTTGCGATAAGTGTTCTTTTTGCCGGTATATCGCCGGTCACGATGTCCGACCATCACCGTCATGTCTTGCAGATGGCATTCTCCACCTTCCGCACAGACAGGACAGTCATGGGGATGATTAAGCATAAGACTTTCAACCACCGCCTCACGAAACTCCGTGGCTTTCTCTGCCTTAAGTGAGAATCGTGCCCCTTCGCTCACTGGGGTCATGCAGCCCATGACAATGCGACCGCTGGTATCTTCCTCATTCTGATATTGAATCACTGCACATTGGCGGCAAGAACCAATAGAGCCCATGGCCGGATGCCAACAAAAATACGGCAGGTCCAGTCCAGCGTTAAGGCAGGCTTCGAGTATATTTTCCCCTTGGACCACCTCAATTTCCTGACCATCAACATAGATCATTGGCATCGTTTAGGCTCCCTTTCCTGAGTGGTAAGGGCAACAGCCACCACTAATGTGTCGTTCAAAATCGTCACGGAAATATTTAAGTGCACTTTGCAGTGGCTCCATAGCGCCAGGTGCTAGGGCACAATGAGTATTGCCTATGGCGCCTATATAATTAATTTGATATTCAAGCGTATCCAGATCTTCAACTTTGCCACGACCCTGCTCTATGTCTTCTAATACCTGCCTTGTCCAAGGCAGACCGTCACGACAAGGAGTGCAAAACCCACAAGATTCATGGGCAAAAAAGCGAATCAGATTTAACACCATGCCCACCGGGCAAGTCTGATCATCGAGAATAATCATGGTGCCCGTACCCATACGGCTGCCCGCTTTACCAATCACGTTATAATCCATGGCTAAATCAAGATGATCCTTCGTTAAAAAGTCAGTTGAACCGCCTCCAGGCAAGAAACCTTTAAGCTGCAAACCGTCTTGCATACCCCCGGCGTGGTTTTCAAGGATTTCACGGATAGGCGTGCCCATTGGTAGCTCCCAACAACCAGGATTTTTAACTCGCCCACTAACGCCAAACAGTTTAGTCCCGGCGTCCTCGCCCACCCCAAGGCTCTTAAACCATTCGGCACCACGATCAATAATATGCGGAATGTTACACAGGGTTTCGACATTGTTGACAATCGTCGGACGCCCCCAAAGACCACTCACCTGAGGGAATGGTGGCTTGGCTCTAGGATTTGCTCGCTTACCTTCAAGGGCATTAATAAGGGCTGTTTCTTCACCACAGATATAACGACCAGCACTGGGATGCACGTACATCTCAAGCTTGTAACCGCTACCAAGAATATTTTCGCCAAGATAACCTTTGGCATAACATTCTTCCAGCGCCTTGCGCAGGCGTTCGATGGCAACGATGTATTCACCACGGATAAAGATATAAGAAATATCAGCGCCAATGCAATAAGCCGATAAAATCATCCCTTCGATGAGTTGGTGTGGGTCATACTCCATCAACAAGCGATCTTTAAATGCACCTGGTTCCATTTCATCGGCATTGCATACTAGATACTTGTGTCCAGGGGTGCATTTGTCATCCATCGGCACAAAGCTCCACTTCATACCAGTGGGAAATCCAGCACCTCCACGTCCCCGTAAATTAGATGCGCTGACCACCTCCCGGCAATCTTGAGGTGACATGCCAGACATGGCTTTACGTAAACCTTGATATCCGCCGTTGGCCTCGTAGGCAGCCATGTCGGTTGGCGCCTTGCCAGGTTCAATATTGCGTGTAAGTACTTTTTCCATTAAGACTGATCTCCCGTTTTACCAGCAGAAAACAGTTCATTGATTTTGTTGTCATCAAGATGGGTGACCAAGTCATCGCCCACCATCATCACTGGCGCCCTATCACAGGCGCCCAAACAGGGAACTGGAAGGAGCGTGTAGCGATTATCTTTAGTGGTTTCACCATAGTCGACACCCAACGTATCAGAAAGAGTTTGCTTGACACTGTCACAACCACTTATCCAGCAACTAACGCTGTCACAAAAGAGAATGACTTTCTCGCCCACCGGGCGCCGATAAATTAAGTTATAAAAGGTTGCCACTCCCTCCAACTCTTCAGAGGACATGCCTAGATATTTGGCGATGGCTTGAAGACACTCATCAGACACCCAGCCGCGCCCAGCCTGGATGATCTTTAGAGCGTCAATGGCAGCCCCTGATTTATAGGGAATATGCTCCAATTCGTGATCTATCTCAGCCATTTCTTTCAGCGTCAGTACTGAACTAACATCACTTTGAATCATCTTTGCATTACTCATCGGTCAACATCCGCCATAACAAAATCGATACTGGCAATAATGGCTATCAAATCAGGGATCATTAGGCCGTTACTAATCAGAGGTATTTGCTGTAAATGAGGGAAAGAAGGGGTTCGTATACGTGTTCTATATGAGTTGGTGCCACCGTCACTGATTAGGTGATAACTATTTATACCTTTGGTTGCCTCGATCATTACCGAGGCCTCTCCTGCAGGCACCACTGGCCCCCAGCTAACATTAAGAAAATGATGTATAAGAGTCTCAATATCTTCCATTGTCCTCTCTTTTGGTGGCGGAGTGGTCAGCCTATGATCGCTTTTATAAGCCCCGCCGGGCATGTTATCAAGGCACTGCCGAATGATACGTAAGCTCTGGCGCATCTCTTCAATACGCAACTCAGCACGGTCATAACAATCGCCGTTATGTGAAACCGGGACATCAAAGTCGAACTGATCATATCCACCGTAAGGGCGTTTTTTACGTACATCCCAATCACAACCTGTAGCTCGCAATCCAGGACCAGTAATGCCCCAGTCAATGGCTTCTTGCTGGGTATAAACACCAATACCGACTGTACGGTCTTTAAGCATTTTGTTCTGCATGGCCATCTTGTCGTAATGATCCAGACGGGCTGGTAAAAAATCGATAAAGTCGCGAACCAACGTATCCCAACCCTGCGGGAGGTCCTGAGCAACACCACCAATACGGAACCATGCCGGGTGCATACGTCCACCGGTAATCGCCTCAATAATTCCAAACAATCGTTCACGGTCAGCGAACATATAAAACACAGGAGACATTTGGCCGACGTCTTGAACAAAAGTTCCATAAAATACTAGGTGACTAGAAATCCTGAACAGCTCAGACAGCATAATACGAATAATCTTGGCGCGTTCTGGCACCACTACGCCCCCGAGCATTTCCACTGATTGAATATAGGCTAAGTTATTCATAACCCCGCCAAGATAATCAATTCGGTCTGTGTAGGGAATGTAGGTATGCCATGTTTGGCGTTCACCCATTTTTTCAGCGCCGCGATGGTGATAACCAATATCAGGGACCGAATCAATAATTACCTCGCCGTCTAATTGCAGCGCAACCCGAAATACTCCATGGACACTGGGGTGGTTCGGACCCAGATTGAGGAACATATACTCACTATCTTCAGTCGCCTTTTCCATACCCCATTCTTCAGGGCGAAAACGTAGCGCCTCCTGTTCTTTAGCAACCCGTTCAGGACCCATCTCAAAAGGCGCCATCTCGGTGGCTCGCGCTGGGTGATCTTTCCGTAAGGCATGACCCTCCCACGTCGGCGGCAGAAGAATTCGATAAAGAGTGGGGTGACCATCAAAGACGACACCAAACATGTCCCAGGCCTCTCGCTCATACCAATTGGCATTAGGCCAAATACTAATAATCGTTGGAAGATGAAGATCCGACTCATTCAACGCCACTTTGATTCGAATATCAGCATTGCGTTCCATAGAGAGTAGCTGATAAACAACAGTAAAATCTGAAGCAGGTTGGCCAGACCGATGTTGTCGGGTGCGCTCATCTATCGCGAATAGATCATAGAGCATTGAAAACTGCGGCTTTAGGAACCGCAAAACGTCAGACAATAAAGTTCTAGGCACCCATAGTGTCAGAATGGAGTCGGCCGTAGCTTGAACAGTAAACTGTTGCTGTCCAAACTGGCGATACAAGGTTTCTTCTACTTGGCTATGAACCATGGATTCAGCCGTCTGCATTTAACCCTCTCAGATTGTTATTGGGACCCTATGTTTTTGTCGGTTCCCTTAATTCTGTTGCCTGAATGCGTTGCGCGGTAAGTTCATCACGCTTGCTGATTTTGGCTGGCTTGACGATCGCTTGATCCCCAGCGGCCCAGGTAATGGGGCGTCGCTCCTTGCCAATCGATTCTTGAAGCATTATCAAACCCTGCATAAGAGCTTCTGGGCGTGGCGGGCACCCCGGGACATATACATCTACCGGAATAAATTTATCTACACCTTGTACCACAGAATAAATATCGTACATACCGCCCGAATTAGCACATGACCCCATCGAAATAATCCATCGAGGCTCTAATAACTGCTCATAAAGACGCTGAATCACCGGCGCCATTTTCAAAAAACAGGTCCCTGAAATAACCATTAGGTCGGCTTGACGCGGTGTGGCGCGAATAACCTCAGAACCAAAGCGCGCAATATCATGTCGACTAGTAAAAGACGTCGCCATCTCGACATAACAGCACGAGAGGCCAAAATTGAAGGGCCACAATGAATGAGCGCGTCCCCAAGCGATTAAATCCTCAAGCTTGGCAAAAGCCACATTACGTTTAACCTGCTCTTCAATAAAATCATCACTCTGCCCAACCAAATTACCCTGTTCAGGTCTCGTTAAACTCCAATCCATTATTTCACCTCAGACGATTTCAGCGCATCTTTTAATCCCGTGCGCGTTTTATTACCCCAGTCCAATGCACCGGACCTCCACTCATATACTAACGCCAAACCTAGTATGGCAATAAAAACCACCATAGATAAATAGCCCTGCCAACCAAGCTCGAAAAAAGCTATAGCCCAGGCAAAAATAAAGACAGTTTCCAGATCAAAGATAACAAAGAAAATGGCGACCAAATAGAATTCGACTGAAATACGAATTTGCGAGCCACCTACTGAAACAATACCGGACTCAAAAGGATCGTTGGTCGCTGCTTCTCGACGTCTTTGTCCGAGTAACCAAGAAAGTACCAACATAGTGATTACTAAAAGAATCACCATGACAAAATAAACGGCCAGCGGCCAAATTTCATTAGCGTAGGAATTAACCACTAAAGCTCCCTACCAATGTAATACTGAGGTAGATTAGTGCTACTAAGGAGGGTAATGTTTAAATCAAAAGGGCGTTTGACCGACTGCGATAGACGATAAAGACAGCTGTAAAAAGAATAATCCTTATACAGTTTAAGTGGCATAAAACACCCCAAACGTAATGGGTTTCTTTCGCCTAAGATTTATTAGCTAGGGAAGAACCCTTTTATTATTGTTAGGTAGAGCCCAATAACCTTACCTAAGGTGTGGGCTTTGCGCAAGCTTGCAGTTAAAATTTGTTCACTTATGGAAGATTAGCTATGGCTTTCTGAATAGACAATACAGCCTACTATGTTCCCTCTGAATTACACCCCAGATCAATAATGCTGATCTAAATAAGAAAACCACCCCAGGACTGTTTTTTAAAAGATAGTGTGGTGTTCATTTGGTCATATCTGCATAATTTTACAAGTGATTCAAAGATGCGCTATCGATTAACGTTCCACATCTTTCATCATAAGGCCACTTTTCACGTGGGCAGCCACCGCTCCTCTCGAAGCAGTCACTGGTGGGATCGGTCCATTTTTTGACGCATAAGGTCACTACTTTCAGCGTTTGACGGTAAAGCACATAATCTCCATCAAGAGTTCCGACCGATTCTCAACAGAGCTCTTACAGCGCGGGCATCAAAGTATCAAAGCATGCTTCAACATCAGCAGCAGAGGTTATAGTTGCATCTGCAGCTATAACGCCTTTGATAAGTGCATCTCCTTCCAAACCAAATAAGTATCTTAAGATCAGCAACCCATCTGTCAAGGCATCTACTTGACCATTACCATCAATATCCAAACGATCACCGAGCGTTGCAATTTGGGACTCAATATCTACTGACTCGACGTAAATCGCATCAGAGGCTACGGCCCCAGCAACAAGAGCATCACCCGTTAGACCAAACATGCCTCTTAATAATAAAAGGCCATCGGTAAGCGCGTCATATTGACCATTCCCGTCTATGTCTATTGTTCCAGACGGAGCAGTTCCCGCTATAAATTCGTCCAATGCCGTCACACCATCATCGTCAACATCACTTGATGCATCAGAGGGGTCATTTGGATCTAGTCCATAACGACTTTCCCATGCATCGGGCATGCCATCACCATCTGAATCAAATGCATACAGACTATTATTGGGATAAACATCTAAATTATCCCCTACTCCATCAAAATCAATATCTGTTGTTTCAGTTGGATCTAACGGAAAAATATCAATATTATTGGCGACACCATCACTGTCGGTATCGTTGGATGGATCTAGCGGCAAGGCGTCATCTTCATCACTCACGCCATCGCCATCATCATCGGTATCAGCATTATTGCCGATGCCGTCTGAGTCTGTATCTAATATCTCAGTCGAATCTAGAGGAAAGGCATCTAAGCCGTCAACAACGCCATCACCATCATCATCGGGATCAGCATTATTACCGACGCCGTCTAAGTCAGTATCTAATGTTTCAGTCGAATCTAGCGGAAAGACATCTAAACCGTCAACAACACCATCACCATCATCATCACTATCGGCATTGTTCCCTATACCGTCCAAATCTGTGTCTAATGCTTCTAAAGGATCTAACGGAAACGCATCAAATTCATTGGTCACACCATCACCATCAGTATCTAGGAGAATGGTGATATCCACCCTGGCAACATCACTATCTAAGCGTGCGTCGTTAACCTTGAAGCTAAAGCTATCAGCTATCGCCTCTGCAACTGTGCTCGTATAGCTAACAACCTGGGGCATTTTATCGCCGGCCACGAGGTTCGAAATGGACGCATTGACGATTTGCAGACCTCCTGCGATACCAAGATAGGCCGTTGCACTGTCGTTAGAAAGTGCAACGCCATAATTGGCCCCACTGGTGATAAATACGCCCATAGATGTGGGCGATTCATTGTCCCTAACATCTATTACTGAAAGGCCAATGTAATCTGCCACATACACAAAGTTACCATCCGCTGAGAGGGTCAACCCCCATGAATATCCATCCGTGTCAATGTTACTTAGCAAGCGTGGATTGGCCAAATCATTGATATCGATAATCTGTAATCCAAAGGAATCATCAGTGACATAAGCCGTCTTATCATCATTAGACAGCTGCACTGCTCTAGTTTCACCAGGCGTATCCTGAGTACTAATTAGAACCGGACTTGCAGAGCTAGTGATATCAACAATATCCAAACCAGCCGCATTAACCGCTACAAAAGCAGTCCTTTCATCAGTCGATAGAGTAACGTTATAGGCCGTGCCTGAGGTAGCAAATGAACCCAACAAATTTGGACTTTGAGCATTGCTAACATCGATGATTTGTAAGGAAGAGACATCTGCCACATAGGCTATTGATCCATCGCTAGACAACTCTATACCGACAGCATAACCCTCAGTAAGAAAGTTACCTATATAGCCTGGATTAGATCTATCACTTACATCTATTATCTGTAGTCCGTTTGACTCATCAGCCAAATAAACCGTATTGCTGTCGCTAGAGAGAGCCAAATCAAAAGCTAGCCCGTCAGTATTTAAAGTACTGAGTACTGCAGGTTCTGAGGCGTCGCTGATATCAACAACCTGCAGGCCCCCTTCGTAGTCTGCGACGAATGCCGTATTTCCATCGCCTGAAATAACCATATTAATGGCGATACTATCAGTGGCAACCGAACCGAATAAGCTAGGACTAAAGGAAGTAAAAGTTCCCTTCGAAGGCTCAGAGGCAAGATAATACGTTAAGTCATCATTCTCTGGATCTACGCCAGTTAACGTGATATTCGTTGGTATTTTTTCAACCAAAGTTACCGCCTGCGCATTGGCTACTGGTGCCTCGTTAGGGTAATCACCGACATTAATCGCCGCTGCTCCTTCACGGCCAGAGCTAAGCGATCTTGTGATAACCAATTCTCCTGCAGCTGTCAGTACTGAAAATTCAGCGCCATTCCAACCATCGCCATAGGAATCAGACATTCTTAGGGTATAACGCGCATCCCCTAAACAGATCAGACCGCTGAAAGGAGCAACGCCCTCATATAAGCGGGTACCCGAGGCATCTTCTAGATACCAATTAATTTCCTCCGGATAACCGCCAGCGGTCATAGCCACAAAATAAACGGTCGAAGAGCAAGAGGATATTGCTATATTGACTGAATCAATTAACGCCTGAATTTCTTTTAATTCATCAAGAACTGCACCCCCAGCGAACAATTCAATGGCTGTTTGATAGACCGTAATATTATTAGCATCAACATTGGTAAGCCCGAGGACGGAATTCAAATCTGCTGCAGAAATACCACTAGCATCTCCTGAATCAACGGCAGTATTTAATTCACTTAAAACACCATTATTCCTATTGACCGAGTCGCAATTTTCAATAGGATCTACGTCACTGAAGCCAACTGAGATTGAACCGCCAGGCCAACCTGGTTTTCCATCACAGAAACTCACATGAGTTAGAGCTCTGTTACCAAAAAAGCTATCACTCGCCAAAGAAGGTCTGTCACCCAAAAAGCTCACTGCAAATAGTTTGTTGTTTGAAAACGCATTTTTACCAATAACAGTCACGCTATCACTAAAGGTCACCGAGGTTAGATTGTTTGCTAAAAAAGCATAATCACCAATAGAGGTGACACTATTAGGAATCGTGACCGACATTATATTACTGGCAACGAAAGCGCCGTCTCCGATCGCAGTCACCGTAACTCCATTAATCGTTTCCGGAATAACTAGATCAGTAGGGCAAACGATGACATCTGCAATGCCAAAGACAACCGTTGGCGCGCAGCCTGTGATAGTAATGGACCCCGCAAGAGGCTCCAAATAGGTCCAGGTTCCGTTGTTACTAAGGGAATCCATCCATAGATCGACCGCCGCCACATTACTATCAAGAGCGCCATCATTGACCTTAAAGGTAAAGGTATCAGTCGCAGCATCAGCAATAACTTCCTGTGAGGTGTGCGTGTAGACAATAACTTCAGGAATAACATCTCCAGCAACAAAGATAGTTGGCGCCACATCAACGATCTGCAGTCCAACAGGATCATTAGTAACGTAGGCCGTAGTGGAGTCCGCAGACAGGACAACGCCTGATGCATTACCGGCTTCAAAAAGCCCCAATAAGCTGGGCCTTGCAGAGTTCTCTATATCAATAATTTGCAGGCCAGAGGCGGCAACACGAAGAGCGACGTAAGCTATCTTGCCATCGGTTGACAGTTCGACATCTACTGGAGCACCCGCAAGACCTAATCCTCCTAATTTAACTGGCTCAAAAGGGTAGCTTACGTCAATAATCTCGAAACCTGCCAAGTCACTAGCAAGATAGGCTATGGCTCCATCAGCTGAAACAGACACTCCTTGGGCAAATCCGCTTGAATCGAATGACCCATATGAATAAAGATTGCTCGCATCCCTCACATCGACAATCAGAAGTCCAGACGCCCCATTGGCCACGTAAGCTCTATTATTATCGCCTGATAGCGCTATAGCTAAGGCCTCGTCTCCTGTATTAAATAAGCCCCATGACGTCGGAAGTGCCGAGTCACTAACATCGACAATATGTAACCCAGAACTACCATCAGCGACATAAACTTTACTATCGCCAGTTGACAGTGCTACGCCTGATGCATACCCATCAGTATCAAATGTGCCTAACAGAAAAAGCGCGGAAGGATTGCTCACATCAATAATTTGCAATCCAGAAGACCCATCAGCAACATAGGCTATGGCCCCATTGGCTGACAGCGTCACATCTATTGCCGTGCCTGTGGTGTCAAATAGGCCCAATAAACTTGGGTTTAGCGGATCGCTCACATCAATAACTTGCAAGCCAGAGTTTCCATCTGCGACATAGGCGGTGGCGCCATCAGACGACAGAGCGACGTCATTCCCCTCGCCACTGGTATCGATCGAACTCAGCAAACTAGGCGCTAAGACACTCAACTCCCCACGCATTGGCGCATCTACCATAGAATAAGTCAGAGTCTGTTTTTCAGGATCTATAGCCTCTAGAGTGACTCCGACTGCGCCCTGAGGTATGGCCTTGACTGACTGGGGCACTGCAGTGGGAGCCCGATTAACATAAGCACCATCAGTGCTCATTTTCAACGTGAAGTTATCTAGACTTCCGCCATCTCCAGGGTAAATATCCTCTATGGAAAGAACCCAATCACCCTGCGTACTCTGCTCATTAAAGAGATCCAGCGACCCTGTTTGAGGTTTTAAGGTGCCAGAGACCACGGGGCTGGATGACCCACACACAAGACCTGAGCCATCATCGTCAAACACAGCATTGATATCAGGTATGGGGTAAAGGCCCTCAACATAACAAGCATCTTGCAGTAATGTAATGCTCATTCCTGTCGGCGATGTCAGAGTGATGATCAGCTCGGCAACATATGTATGTGCAATGTCGACACCAACATTAATGTCAGTAATGACCAGATTTTCCGAGATGGAAATGGTAGATGAGATAGAATTAGCCACATCAGACACTATCACCACGGGTAAGGTTTGGGCTTGAAACAAGTTAGGAGTAGTAAAGCGATACACGTTACCGGCAGCGGCTACGCCACAACTATTAACCGGGGTCACCCGCCAATAGTAATCAGTCTCACGCTGCAGTCCAGTCACCGACAAAAAATCAGTAACGACAGTTGAACTAACGACAAGATCACTAAAGTTCTGATCAGTCGCAACCTCTACCTTGTAACTAACGGCATTACTCTGTTTTTGCCATTGGAGCTCGGTTTTCAAGCCGTCAATGACACCTTGATTAGCTGGAAATGTTAGAGAAATAGGTGAAAATGTCGAGCTATAAGCGGACACATTAAAGGTCACCGACTGAGTACGGATATCTGATGTCGCAATGATATCAACCGGATAGGTACCCACTATAATGTCGGCCGCAGCCGAGAAGGTCACATCGATAGGCGTCTTGTTCGCTGTAGCACTGACCGGGGAGAACCCAACTGACAAACTAGACGGTGCATTTAAAGATGAGAAGACAGCCGTGTCAGTAAATGCTGACGAAGTTTCATAGGTCAGCGAGGCAGAGACACTTGCATTGTTGCAGACGGGGTAATTAAGCTCGCTATAAGTTAAAACAATATCATCACGGGTTACGGCAAAATTACGTGTATTTATTGCATAAAAAATATTGCTGGTTGGCTCAACACGCACCCGTGCAGCATCGCTAACAACATCTGGGATGGTCACATTATGACTACCATCATTACTGACATTTTCTGCTAATACATACGGATAGGTCAATCCACCGTCAACTGACAAGCTAATATTAACCGACTCGGCCAGAATAGGTGAAGCATCAGTCCCTGCCACTTGCCAGCTAATAGCCTGCTCTGAACCGGCTAAGTAAAGTTGCCCATCGCTTTGAGAGGTAACAGAGAAAACACCACCATTATCCACAACGGTAACCTTTGTTCTTGACGAGGCTACTCCACTTCCTCCAGCCGCATTGTCCCTAGCCGTGAACGCAAAGTTAAACTCCCGCGGTACAGTAGACAAGGTCTCCCAAGTTGACCCAACATTAGGGCTTGATAAAGTCAGACCCCCAGAACTGACACTAGCTAATAAGGGAAAATAGCGCGTGGGGTCTTCAGAGGGGGGTAATGATCGAAAATTTGCGCCCTGGGTGTTTTCTGGACCAAATACGCTACTGGGTACTACACCATCGTCAACCTGTTCCCAGGTATAGGTAAGAACATCACTCTCATCAACGTCGGTCGCGGACCCCGTCAGCACAAAAGGCGTCCCCACCGGAATCGTATAATTTTCGAGCGCTTTTACCGTGGGCACATTATTGTCAATATCTTCATTAATGTGGCATGACTGACCCTTGAGATAGTTTAAACCCTGTAGAATACTAACATTGTGATAGTAATCATCCCCACTCAGAGCTACGTCATCAGGGCCTGTGATACCTGCATAACTCATAATGGTAGTACCACTACCAGGCTCTATATTCGTTCCAGTTCCTTCGGAGCGCATTGAGAAAGTATGGTTGGCACCCAACTGATGGCCCATTTCATGAGCCACAAGATTAACAAAATAACCGCCCTCAGGTTGGGTTGAAGCAGACCAGGCACTTCCTTTCACATCATCATTACAAAAGGCGCCAATAGCCCCCGCGTTACCACCACCTCCAATGCCACTAAAAATATGGCCTACATCATAATTTTCACTACCAATCACTGCGTCCAGAGCGACTTGGAGCTCTTCATTCATAGTGCCATTTAAATTGTCGGGGTCATCTTGAAAAGGGTCAGTATCAGGATCGGTATAGACAATAAGGTCGTTGTCATCTATCAGCTCTAATCGAATTCCAATATCAGTTTCAAAAATAAAATTGAGGGCGGTTAAAGTAGAATTGATAGCCGCTAGGGCGGAGTCAACAGTGCCTCCATGATAAGCAGTGTACTGGCCATTAGCTGCCACAGCTAATCGATAAGTTGTCAGAGTTCTTTCATCAGAAAACCCCATTAAGGGTGACATCTTGCCAGCCAAATCAACCATCACCTGTGAGTTTCCCGCAGCCGTCAAACTTATTTTTGAAGGCTCTGGGGTTGAGCATGAAAGTGCCTGTCTGGGCTTGGAGTCGTCTAATTGGGTGTATGCAATATAGCTATGATCTTTTGGAGATATCTTTTTTATTGTGGTTTTAACCCTAGTGCCTACATCAACGAATGTTGCATCCAAACCTGAAGGTGAATAACTAAAGTAAAGCCTTATCTCCGGGTGATCTGAAGAGTAACCGCGATATGCTTTGATGTTTGGGTATTTTGCTGCCAGCCCCGGCGAGAAGTTAGATACCTCACGAATATCAAAGCGAAGCATCTTGCCCTCAGTATTCGGAAAATAAACTTCCCCCCCGAAGATACCTTGGCTAAATGATCTGTTGAGAGTTGATTTTAGAGTGCTCTCATCAAGCGAAAAAACCATAGACGTCGGCAGATCGGCATCTAAAGATGTACCAGAAAGATGATCGGACGCCCTGCCCTGTGATTGCCAATAAGGCACTCGGTTATAATTTTCCTCAAAATCTAAAGCTTTATCAGCTCCATAGACGGGCAAAACAATAGGGATAAAAATGCCTATTACTGCCAATAAAACCCTATGCATACCCTTCTCACCTAAAGTTAATAACTTATTGTTATTTCTAAAACACTATGTGACATAAAATTCAATTAAGTCACCCTAAATCATGATGACTCGCACTATATGCCGAGTCGCTATCCACTGCTATGAGTTTTATATTTTAAAGTGCACAGATCTATCTTTTCGTGTTTTCACTAAAGACTATTCACAAAGAAGCGTTGAGGTGATTTAGTTTCTGATTAGGCGAAAGCGTGCCTTAAAACGATCGTCTCGATACGATCCGGACCCGTTGATACCACATCGACCGGCGCACCTGTTAACTCTTCAATACGCAAAATATAAGCTCGGGCGGCCTCGGGAAGATCCTCAGTACGCTGGGCACCGACCGTCACATCTGTCCAACCTGGCATAGACTCATAAACCGGAGTGATAGTTTCAAAATCATCAGCATGCATGGGCATACCTGCATCGGTGCCATCAGCCTTTTGATAGCCGACACAGATTTTAATCTCATCTAGTCCATCAAGAACATCAAGTTTGGTTAGGCATATCCCAGAAATACTATTGATACGCACAGCTTGACGTAGTGCTACGGCATCGAACCAACCACAACGACGCTCACGACCGGTAGTGGTGCCAAATTCGTGGCCTTTTTCGCCAAGATATTGACCAATTTTGCATTTCAACTCAGTGGGAAAAGGCCCAGAGCCAACACGCGTGGTGTAAGCCTTGGTAATTCCCAGCACATAATCAAGATACAACGGGCCAAAGCCTGTCCCTGTCGCTGTGCCACCAGCGGTGGTATTCGATGAAGTAACAAAAGGATAGGTACCATGATCAATATCCAACAGAGACCCTTGAGCGCCTTCAAAGAGAATATTCTCTCCCGCTTCACGAGCGTCATGTAAAATCTTTGTCACATCGGCTTTCATCGGCAGTAAGGCTTCCGCCCACTGGGTGGCAAGCGCCAATGTCTGATCAAAATCGACGGCCTCTGCTTTATAGTATTGAGTTAAAGAAAAATTATGATATTCAAGGACTTCTTTTAGTTTTTCTGCGAATCGCTCCATATTGGCCATGTCGCCAATTCGTAAGCCGCGCCGCGCCACTTTATCTTCATAGGCAGGACCGATACCACGACCTGTAGTGCCTATTTTCGCGTTACCACGCTGTGCTTCTCGTGCGTTGTCTAGCGCTATATGATAAGGCAATATTAGAGGGCAGGAACCAGACACTTTAAGGCGATCACGCACCTCAACACCTCGCTCTTCTAACATCCCAATTTCTTTAAGTAAGGCATCTGGCGCAACCACCACACCGTTACCAATCACACAGGTTACATGCTCTCTTAAAATGCCCGAAGGCACTAAATGTAAGGCTGTTTTCTTGCCGTCGATCACCAAGGTATGGCCAGCATTGTGTCCGCCTTGAAAGCGAGCGACCAAAGAGGCTTTGTCTGTTAGTAAATCGACAATTTTTCCCTTACCTTCGTCTCCCCACTGGGAACCAAGAATTACTACATTTCTACCCATAAGATTTCTTTCTCTACTGAATTAGTCAAGCCTACCAGTCAGGCTAGGTTCCACTTTGAATTACATATTTTCCGTCAATATTGACCAATTGACGATCACATTTCAGCTCTAAAAGGTCAACAATCTGATCCTGAAAACCCTGTACCACCCTGTTCCCCTGACTGCGTAAGACAGCTACCTGATGATGACATTCGTTATCAGAGGTATAGGGTACGAAAATACCACCGACCGTATTTTCAGGCCGCTCGCCTTGAACAACCAGAGTCTTGAGATCAAAAGCAAAACCAGTTGCGGGACGAGCGCGACCAAAGGCCTCGCCAACATGGTCATAACGACCACCATTACCTAGTGCCTTGCCGTAGCCCTGAACATATCCCGCGAAAACAACACCCGTGTGATAGTGATATCCAGGTAGTTCACCTAAATCGATATGAATAGACACCCCTGTCTTAGCAACAGCATCTACCACTTTTTCTAACTCATCAATGGCTTGCATTACCGCAATCGGTGCACCGTTTAGGGCCTTCTTCGCTGCACCGATGACTTCAATACTGCCGGCCAAACCAGGAAGGGCTTTAAGCCAGCCCCCTAGTTTCTTGTCGCTAATATTTAGGTTAATCCAATCATTTAGTTCTGCAGAAGCTTTACGCTGCAATAACTCAAATAACATGCTTTCGTTGTCTGCGTCCAAATGAGACCCTGCGAGCAAGCCCCGAAATATGTCCACATGCCCCACATCAAGATGCACTTGATCAACACCTGAGGTCCTCAAGGTCTGTAAAAAAAGTTCGATAACTTCGATATCGGCGGATAGGGCTGCTTCGCCAAACAATTCAACGCCGATTGATATAGGTGTTCGAGACTCCAAAGGCCCTCGCGGACGGGTGTGCAACACAGTGCCTGCGTAGCAAAGGCGACTAGGGCCTTGGCGGCGCAGACTATGCGCATCCATACGAGCAGTCTGGGGAGTTATGTCTGCTCGAATCCCCATTAATCGGCCGCTAAGCTGGTCTGTCACACGAAAAGTCATCAAGTCTAGGTCTGACCCAGAACCGCTGAGTAGCGACTCAGTAAATTCAATCATCGGAGGAATAATAAGATCATAACCCCAGATGTTATATAGGTCGAGAATCTGGCGTCGCAGATGCTCGACAACCTGCGCTTGCTCGGGCAGCACTTCGTCAACTCCATCCGGCAATAACCAACGATCTACATTTGACACATCAACCCCATAAAATTTGGCGATACTTTAGCTTAACGCCAGAAAAACAATAACAACAATCCCAGCAGCATACTGAATAGACCTATCAACCGCATGGCGCTTTCGTCGACTTTACCTAATGTTTTGGCCATATCGCGCCACCGTCCGGGAGCAATAAAGGGCATTATACCCTCAAAAACCAACATGAGACCTACCGCACGTATGATATCTTCTAACATGAACTTTAGACCTGCAATCGACATAAAAAAACCGGGTTTCCCC
>Ga0308003_1000268_pt1 | contig 25807 bp, 26 predicted proteins | sample Neamet36_FD_203159 | JGI IMG/M metagenome (GOLD analysis project Ga0308003, IMG submission 203159) | Marine microbial communities from water near the shore, Antarctic Ocean - #36 | ecosystem: Environmental > Aquatic > Marine > Unclassified | place: Southern Ocean | collected 2014-06-06
TTTACATCCTCTACAATTGGTTGCAAAATCTTTAAATCTTTTTGCTGTTTATCACCTACAAAAAGTTTAATTACCGAATTTAAAATATTCATTTTATATATGTTATTTATCAGCTAAAAAATTAGCTGTATTATTTCGTTGTAAATCAAGCTTTTACAAGCTTGAGAAAAAGTTGCTTTCTTCGTTAAAAAGAAAACAAAAAAAAAGCCTCTTAAGAGACTTTTTATATTAGATTATTTAATTTAGTATTCATCCTCGTTCCAAAGATAATCATCTTCAGTAGGATAATCTGGCCAAATTTCAATAATTGAGTCATACGAATCACCTTCGTCTTCGATATCTTGTAGGTTTTCAACTACTTCTAAAGGAGATCCAGTTCTAATTGCGTAATCTATTAACTCGTCTTTGGTTGCTGGCCAAGGTGCATCTGCTAAATAAGATGCTAATTCTAATGTCCAATACATTTCTTAATGTTTAATTTTGTGCAAAAATAATTTTTTTACGCAATTATGCAAGTCTTTTTTAAGAAATATACATTGAAGTTCTTCTTTTTTTTTATTAAATGCTGTAAATCAGTTGCTAGCGATTAAAATAAAAATTGAAATTACTTCAAAATCGATAAAAAAAGAACGTCACTATTTTTTTTCAGGAATCCATTTGATTTCCACTACTGATAGGTCTTTAGACAACATTCGTGCCAATACAAAAAGGTAGTCAGAAAGTCGGTTCAAATATTTTAAAATAGCCTCATTTATGTTTTCTTGGTCATTTAACTCTACAGTTAGACGTTCTGCACGTCTACAAACACATCTTGCAATGTGACAAAATGACACTGCTTGATGGCCTCCAGGGAGTACGAAATGAGTCATCTGAGGAAGTACGGCATCCATTTTATCAATCTCATTTTCTAAAAAAACAATGGAGGTATCTTCTATTTTAGGAATATTTAATCTTTCTTTTCCTGATTTTAACGTTTCTTTATCTGGCGGAGTTGCTAACATCGCTCCTAAAGTGAACAATTCATTTTGAATTTTAAGCAAAGATTCTTTACTATAATCACTGATATCTTGGTCTTTTATCAAGCCGATGTAAGAGTTTAATTCATCGACAGTACCATAGCTTTCAATACGTAAATTATATTTTTTCACTCTCGTTCCGCCAAATAAAGCCGTTGTTCCTTTATCTCCGGTTTTTGTATATATTTTCATTTAAATAAGTTTCAAAGTTTGTGATAGTAGCAAAGTTACAACGTTTTAAGCTCTAATATTAAAATGTTCTTTTGCTTGTTTTTTTCTAAAGAAAATCAATCCAAAATAAAACAAATCTATGGTCACTATTGCTTCTTTATTTTTGATGATTTCTTGCCATTTTAATTGCACTTTTTTATGTTGATGAATTCTGTGAAGAACCACAAATTGGTTAGAATTTAAAGCACTTATATCTAAAGTATTAAAATGTTCTATATCACTGTATAATAAAGTATTACAATCTTTATTTAAATTAGTACTTAAGTCTTTTTGATTGAATTGTATTTTATCAATATTAAAATAATTTACAATTTTTGACAACACTTTTTGTTCTTTATTAGAAAGTTTTAGAAGTTCTGGGTATTCATTGAAAACGGTAACGTTTGTTCCTTTTTTATACAATCCTTTTGTAATAAAATGATACACAAAAGGAGAATGCACTCCATGTTGATTTGTCGATTTTAAAAGAAATGTGAAGTATGCAATAATTCTGAAAAACATTAAATTTTATTTCCTTTAATATAGACTGAATCAATTAAATTAGAACCAAAACTATAAGGAATAAACCCATAAGATGGTATTTTTTTGGTCACCATAAAATTGGCTAATTTTCCTTTTGTAATACTCCCAACTTTGTTGGATACATTCATTGCATACGCGCCATTAATCGTCGCTGCATTGATTGCTTCTTCAGGTGTCATTTTCATTTTGATACAAGCTGTCGAAACAACAAAATTCATGTTTCCTGAAGGCGTAGAACCGGGATTGTAGTCGGTTGCTAAAGCCAAAGCTAAACCAGTATCGATTATTTCTCTTGCCGGAGTATATGGAATGCTTAAGAAAAAAGAACAGGAGGGAAGTGCCACTGGCATTATTTCCGAACCTTTTAAAACTTCTAAATCATCTTCAGATAAAACCTCTAAATGATCTACAGATAAGGCATTGTGTTTTGTGGAAATTTCAATTCCGCCAATACTATTAAACTGATTTACGTGTGTTTTTGGAATTAAATGATATTGTTTTGCTGCGGATAAAATGCGGTCTGTATCTTCTACAGAGAAATACCCGACTTCACAAAAAACATCAATAAAATCTGCTAAATTTTCGTTGGCTATTTGAGGCAACATTTCATCAATGATTAAATTGATATACCCGTCTTTATTGTTTTTAAATTCTTTCGGAATTGCATGTGCGCCTAAAAAAGTTGCTTTGACAGGAATATCATAATTTTCTTTTAACTTTTTAATGACACGCAACATTTTTAATTCCGCAGCAACGGTTAATCCATAACCCGATTTTATTTCGATTGCCCCAGTTCCTAAAGCAATAACTTCTTCTAACCTTGTTGCAGATTGCTTGTACAAATCATCTTCTGAAGTTGCTTGTAATTTCTTCGCTGAATTTAAAATTCCGCCACCATTATTCGCGATTTCTTCATAAGACAACCCATTAATTCTATCTACGAATTCTTGTTCTCTATTACCTGAAAATACAATGTGCGTATGAGAATCACACCAAGTTGGTAAGATCATTTGTCCAGCACAATCGATGGTTTTATCAACTGAGAAACTAGGCATTTCATCCATCAATCCAAAATTGGCGATAAGACCATTTTCAATCAATAAAAAGGCATTTTTAATAGTTGGTAGAATGCCCATTTCTGCACCAGAAACCTTTTTTACAGAGGCATCTCTAATTTGAACTAATTCTTTAATGTTGATGAATAATTGAGTCATGAAAAATGATTAAATTCGCTACCACAAACATACATAAATCTATTGAAATGATCCCTAAAAACGAATACTCTCCTTATTTTGAACAATACATTCAATTGGTTTCTGAAGAAGGCAAATCCATTATAGAATACTTAGAGGATTCTCAGAAAGACTTCGAGAGTTTACTAAGGAATTTACCCGTAGAAAAACATAATTTTTCTTATGCTGAAGGCAAATGGACAATGAAAAAATTGATTCAGCATATTATTGATACGGAGCGTGTTTTTAGTTACAGAGCTTTGTGTTTTGCTAGAAATGATAGTTCTTCTTTGCCAGGTTTTGATCAAGATGTTTTTGTGGATAATGACAACGCAAACGATAGAGATTATTATGATTTATTAGATGAAATGGCTGTTTTAAGAAAATCGTCAATTCAATTATATAAAAGTTTTTCTGATGAAGCTTTGTTAAGAATTGGTGTTGCTTCGGATAATAAAATGTCTGTAAGAGCTTTGGGATATTTGTTTTCTGGGCATCAAATGCATCATTTAAATATTGTAAAAGAAAGATACTTGTAGCAAGAAAAACGAAATCAGTTTTAAAAGATTGACATTAAATTTGATAACAGCTGTTTTTTTTTATTGATGACGAATCAGTTTTAAGGCAGATTCAGATTTATGAATTGAATTATTAGTGTTACTTTTGAAGCTTCAAAATACTTCATCATTAATCCTTAGTTTATGCCGTACCAAGATGTGTTTGTTCTTTTCTGGAAACAAGTAAAAGAAAGTGTTCAAGAAGGTCAATTTGCCAAGTTAACCATGGCAAAGACTATTGGTCAACCTGATTTAAAAAATATATTTGTTAGACCTATCTATTCTGAAAAAGGCTTTAAGGTTTTAGTGAAATTGCGTTACAAATCTAAAGAAACAGAAGATGAGGAAACCGAACGTACCTTAGAAGAGGCTTTTGTGTTCTTGAAATCTCACCTTAGAACTTCTTTTACGTCTGTGCTATTATTTACCACAACAAAGGATGTTACTTTTAAAATTAATAAAAAAGGTGCGGGTAGAATTACGGAGAATGGACCATCATTTCATTACGTTACGAAAGCTGAGAGTGATATAAAATGACATTTTCTTTGTCTATAATTTATTCTTGCTTATTTGTATTTCTTTTAAATATTAGATTTTTATCTAAATCTAGATATAATTCAAATTCGATATTAACTATTTTTTCAGCAATAGGAACTACAAAATCTAAAATTTCAATGTTATTATTAATTAGAAATTCGGACAAATAATTTTTGAAACGAAAAGAATAAGATTCTTCAATTCTATCACTTATCCTACTATGAATATCGTTTGCTAACGCATTAAAATCAATTTCAGTAACAAACTCTTTTTTTATTAAAAATAAATTAGTCCAATTATGTCTGTTGCGAGCATTAAAATAGGTTGGTTGTATTACATCTTCAATATTTCCAATTAATGAAAAATTATCAGATAAATAGGCGTATAATATATATGTAATGAATACTCGTGATAAATTTGTTTTATTTGTAGTATTTATAATGTCTACCGTATTTGTGTTTATTTCAATTTGATTGGAATTAATATCTATATTATATTTTTGGAATAAGTCTTCATTAAAATCTTGAATAAATAAGAGTTTATTAAATAGGTCATCAAGACATATTTTTCTTATTTGCCCTATTCTTTCTCTGGTTAAATTAACTTCATCAGCAATATCGTTAAGAGTTAATTCTTTCTGATCTTGATATATTTTAAAAGCTTTTTTTACAATGATTGTATGGGTTTTATCAAATAAAATATTATTATTTAATAAATAAGATGTGAGTAAGAAAATTGATTCTGTTTCGGGTATTTCACTTGTTTTTTTTGAAATAGAAAATGTGCGTTGAATTAAGTAACTATTCTTTAATGAAATTAAATGTTTTTTGTCATCAGATTGACTTACTTCATTCAAAAAATCTTCTATAATAGAAATATAAATTTCTATTTCGGAAATACATTTTGCACCAATATTCTTTATTTTTCTAACCGTAAAATCATCAGAAATCAATATTTGTTTTGCAAAATTTTTAATCTTTAAGTTGCCATTTAAATGTAGTGAAATTCCATTTTTACTTCTTACTGAAAGGCTATTTGTATTTACAAGAATAAAGCTGTTTATTACTTCTCTTTGAGTTATAGTTAATTCCAAAATTATTTGTTTTAATGGATTTCCCTTGATTCCTCCTTGACTTTTACTATCAAATTCGTCTGAATAATAGTTGTTGCAGACCTTAATTAATTCTTCATTAGATTTTTGACCACAATTTCTGAACCTCATAAAATTTCTATTTTTTATAAGATATTTTTTTAATTCGTAGATTGTTTCAATACTATTATACTTACAAGCATGATAAGACCTAATACTTAAGTTTCCTTTAATATAAATTTCGTCTATTGTCATTCTTTTTTGAGTAGAATTTTAGTCCAGTTTTAATTTTCTAATTTACTTTCATCTTTTTAATTAGAGTTACGGGTTTCTGCACTTTAAAGTGCGGAATTCCGCACTTTTGGTAGAACGTTGGCAAAAAACATCTTTTTTGGTTTTTTGCCAACGTTGGTTTATGTGTTGCTAAAAAATAAATGTGTTGTTTATGGCTTGTCAATATGAAACACAACTTGCATTGAGATAACGCTCGCTTTAATATCTCGTATCAGAACTTAATGAACTTAAAATATTTCAAACCAGAAATCAACTGTATTATTACGTAGTTTTTATTTTTAGTGCAAAAAAAAACCTCACAAAAGTGAGGTTTAAAATCGTATTTAATATTTCGTTTTATCTTGTTTTTCTGTCCATTTGTTGAAGGGTTCTAGCGCAATTTCTCGTCCTACTTGTTCAAAAGGAATACTTCTTTCTTCGTAGGGTAAAGGAATTTCTTTATAGATGAATTCGTCATCAAAACCAATGTTTGCAGCATCTTGTTGATTGCTTCCATAATACACTTTGTCTGGTCTAGCCCAGTAAATTGCACCTAAACACATTGGGCAAGGTTCGCAAGAAGTATAAACGATACAACCATCTAACTGAAAAGAGCCAATGTTTTTACAAGCATCTCTAATTGCTGTAACTTCAGCATGCGCTGTAGGGTCGTTTGTAGAAGTAACTTTATTGTTTCCGCGGCCAATAACAACTCCGTCTTTTACAACAATACACCCAAAAGGGCCGCCTTCATTATTGTTCATTCCTTTTAAAGCTGCTTTTACAGCTTCACTCATAAATTCTTCGTGTCTGTTCATTTTCATTTTTTATGATTATTTTTTTTAGCTAAAAAAAACTGCATGAAAGATGCAGCTTTTTAACGTTTATCAAATTACTGTTTTTATTTTAAACCACCAGTCATTTCTTCTGGTTTTACCCATTCATCATATTGTTCTGGAGTCACATAACCTAAACGTACCGCTTCTACTTTTAAAGTCGTTCCGTTTTCATGCGCTGTATTTGCAATTTCTGCCGCTTTGTAATACCCAATTTTCGTATTTAAAGCAGTAACTAACATTAAAGAGTTATTTAGTAATTCTTTAATTCTAGCATAATTTGGTTCAATACCAGCAACACAATTTTCATCAAAAGAAACACAAGCGTCACCAATTAATTGTGCCGATTGTAAAACGTTTGCAGCCATCATTGGTTTAAAAACGTTTAATTCATAATGTCCTTGCGTTCCACCAACGGTAACTGCAACATCGTTACCCATAACTTGCGCACAAACCATTGTTATTGCTTCTGCTTGCGTAGGATTTACTTTACCTGGCATAATAGAAGAACCAGGTTCGTTAGCAGGAATCATGATTTCGCCGATTCCTGATCTTGGACCAGAAGCCATCATTCTAATATCGTTTGCAATTTTATTTAAAGAAACTGCCACTTGCTTTAATGCTCCGTGTGTTTCTACGAAAGCATCATGTGCTGCTAAAGCTTCAAATTTATTTTCTGCAGTAATAAAAGGCATTTCAGTAAATTCGGCAATATATTTTGCGACTAAAACATCGTAACCAGCAGGTGTATTTAATCCTGTACCTACTGCTGTTCCTCCTAAAGCTAATTGAGATAAATGTTCTAATGTATTATTTAAAGCCTTTAAACCGAAGTTTAATTGTGCTACATAACCCGAAAATTCTTGACCTAGTGTAAGTGGAGTCGCATCCATTAAATGCGTACGACCTATTTTTACAACGTCTTTAAATGCTTCTGATTTTGCTTTTAAGGTATCTCTTAATTGTTCGATCCCAGGAATTGTAGTTTCTACAATCTTCTTATAGGCTGCAATATGCATTCCTGTTGGAAAAGTATCATTAGAGGATTGCGATTTGTTTACATCATCGTTTGGTTGAATCGTTTTATCGCCTTCACCAATCACTTTTCCTGCAATTTCGTGCGCTCTGTTGGCAATTACTTCGTTCACATTCATGTTCGATTGTGTACCAGAACCTGTTTGCCAGATTACCAAAGGAAATTGGTCATCTAATTTACCTGCTAAAATTTCATCACAAACTTGTGCTATTAAATCTCTTTTTTCTACTGCTAAAACACCTAATTCTGCATTTGTAAAGGCTGCTGCTTTTTTTAGATATGCAAAACCATATACAATTTCTAGAGGCATAGACCCTGCAGCACCAATTTTAAAGTTGTTGCGAGAACGTTCTGTTTGTGCTCCCCAATATTTATCTGCGGGAACTTCTACGTTTCCCATGGTGTCTTTTTCGATTCTATATTTCATAATTATGATGTAAATTTTAGATGAAACAAAATTACAAAAAACTATGTTGACATAAAATTGATAATTGTCATTTTTAGAGATCTAAAAAAAATACTTTTTTCAGCCCTTTTTTTTGAAAATAAGTATTATTTTCGCAGTAATAATTTCAAAAGATACAAATGTTAGATTTTTCAGAATTTTCAGGATTAGTTTTATTCATGTTTGTTTTTACAGCTGGTTTCTGGTTGTTAATATTCTTATTAACATTCGTGGTTCCTTATTGGATCGGTGGAACTATTTGGGAAAACTTAAAATTAAAAAGAGACGCTAAAAAAGCTGCTGAAGGAAAGTAGTTTTTTAAAAATATATTTACACAAAAAAAACTCGTTCAAGAAATTGAACGAGTTTTTTTTATGGATTTTAGTATGAGTTGAATCTTCTTAAAATAAAAAGATTAAATGTATTCGCTAACCGCGTTAGGGATTGAAGCATTTGTTTGAGCTCTTTTTTCTTTTAAAAAAAGCGAGTGCGGAAAGCCTGTATAAACGCCCAAATACTATTAAATAATAGTAAGAATATTTTCTGAGGGTCTTCCAATAACCGCTTTTTTATGATTAATGATGATTGGTCGTTCGATTAACTTCGGATTTTCAAGCATCGCTTTTATAATTTCTTTGTCGGATAATTCTTTTCCCTTAAAGTTCTCTTTCCAGATTTTTTCTGTTTTTCGAACTAATTGAATAGGAGTGATGTCTAACAAACGGATGATTTCTGTTAACTCTTCTTGCGAAGGAACTGCGTCTAAATAGGTAACAATTTCAAACTCCTTTCCTGAGTTTTCTAATATTTCGACACCTTGTCTCGATTTAGAACAACGTGGATTGTGGTATATTTTTATCATTTTTTTTTCAAAGTTTCAAAGTTGCAAAGGTTCAAAGTTACAGAGTTACAGAGTTGCAAAGGTTCAAAGTTTTAAAAATTTAATTTTCACTAAACACTAAACACTAAACACTAAACACTAAACACTAAACACTAAACACTAAACACTAAACACTAAACACTATTCTGCCCATTTAACATTAAATAAGATTTTAAAAACGGATTGATATTTCCGTCCATCACAGCATCTACATTTCCTGTTTCATGTGCTGTTCTTACATCTTTTACTAATTTATAAGGATGCATCACATAATTGCGAATCTGACTTCCCCATTCGTTTTTTAATTTTCCGGCTTCAATATCAGCTCTTGTCGCTTGCTGTTTTTGTAATTCAATTTCATACAATTGAGACTTTAGCATTTTCATGGCAGTTGCTCTGTTGTCGTGTTGAGAACGAGAATTTGAACATTGAATCTGTATGCCTGTTGGCTTGTGTGTTAATTGTACTTTCGTTTCAACCTTATTTACATTTTGCCCACCAGCACCACTAGATCTTGCCGTTACAATCTCGATGTCAGCAGGATTTACTTCTATCTCGATCGAATCATCAACCACCGGAAAAACATAGACAGAGCCAAATGTTGTGTGACGTTTTCCATTAGAGTCAAAAGGTGAAATTCGCACCAATCGATGCACACCATTTTCTCCTTTTAACCAACCAAAAGCATAATCGCCTTCAATTTCTATGGTAATTGTTTTTATTCCGACGACATCGCCCGCTTGATAATTGAGTGTTTTTAACTTAAACCCTTGTTTTTCTGCCCACATCGTGTACATTCTAGACAGCATTTCTACCCAATCGCAACTTTCTGTTCCGCCAGCACCAGCAGTAATTTGTATCGTTGCAGACAAAGAATCACCCTCTTCAGAAAGCATGTTTCTAAACTCTAAATCTTCTAAAAAAGAACTTGTCGCTTCAAACTGTTGTATGACTTCCGTTTCGTCAACTTCACCTTCTTTGTAAAACTCATACAATACATTTACATCTTCATTTAAAGTGATGGTTTTATTGTAATCTTCGACCCATTTTTTCTTAAAACGCAATTCTTTCATGAAAACTTCAGCAGCTTTTGGATCGTTCCAAAAATCTGGATTTACCGTTTTCTCTTCCTCATTGGTTATTTCAATCAGCTTCTTATCAATCTCTAAATAAGATTTTAATTTTTCGATTCTTGAAGTGATATCTTTAAGTTGGTCTTGTGTAATCATAGGTTGAACAAAAATAATTGAATTTTTAAGAATACTTGTTTTAAAAGTGGTCGTTATTTTATAGATTTATAGAAAATATTACAATCATGAAAAAATTACTACTTTTTTTACTATTTATCGCATTCAGTTTTAAAGGGTTTTCTCAGTTTTTTACCGAAAAAACGGGGAAGAATCTTCAAAAAGGAATTACAAAACAAGAAGGATATTTTACTTTTTATTATGATGAGAACACCGATAAAATGTTTCTTCAAATTGATGAGTTAGACGATGAATTTCTATATGTACGTTCACTTTCACAAGGAATTGGATCTAACGATATTGGTTTAGATAGAGGGCAATTAGGAAGCGGAGTTATCGTACATTTTAAAAAAGCAGGGAACAAATTATTGTTGATTCAACCCAATCAAGATTTTAGAGCTATTACAGATAATGAAGAAGAAAAAAACTCTGTAAGAGAAGCATTTGCAAAATCAGTTTTGCACGGATTTATAATAAAAGAAGAAAAAAAAGGGATGTATTTAGTCGATGCAACCGATTTTTTTATGAGAGATGCTCATGGAGTTGCCAAAACTTTGGCAAGAAGTAAGCAAGGAAGTTACAAATTAGATAAAAGTAAATCTGCTTTTTATTTAGAAAGAACAAAAGCTTTTCCGAAAAATGTAGAGTTCGATTTGATGTTGACTTTTAAAGGAACTCCAAAAGGATATACTATTAGAACTGTTACACCAGATGCAAGTTTAATCACTGTACATCAACATCATTCTTTTTTAGAATTACCGGATAATAACTACAAACCAAGAAAATTTGATCCACGTTCTGGTTCAAACCAAATGAGTTATATGGATTATTCTACGCCTGTAAATGAATCGATCACAAAACGCTTTATTAAAAGACATCGATTGGAAAAGAAAAATCCGGATGCTACAATATCAGAAGCTATTGAACCGATTATTTATTATTTAGACAGAGGAACTCCCGAACCTGTAAGAAGTGCTTTATTAGACGGTGGAAGATGGTGGAATCAAGCTTTTGAAGCAGCAGGTTACAAAGACGCTTTTCAATTTAAAATGTTGCCAGAAGGCGCAGATATGTTAGATGTGCGTTATAATGTGGTGCAATGGGTACATAGATCTACACGAGGTTGGAGTTATGGCGCAAGTATTTCTGACCCAAGAACTGGCGAAATTATGAAAGGACATGTTAGTTTAGGAAGTTTAAGAATTCGTCAAGATTTTTTAATCGCACAAGCGTTACAAGCGCCTTATAAAAATAATACAGTTGATGATGATTTTGCTTTGCAAATGGCGTTGGCTAGAATTAGACAATTAGCTGCGCATGAAATAGGGCATACGCTAGGATTTGCACATAATTTTGCAGCAAGTACAAACGGTAGGACTTCTGTAATGGATTATCCACATCCAAAATTTACGTTAAAAGAGGGTATAATTGATTTTTCTGATGCGTATGACACTAAAATCGGTGCTTGGGATAAAGTAACCGTTGCGTACTCTTATCAGGATTTTATAGAAGATAAAAATGAATTACAAGAATTAAATTTCATTTTAGAAAACGCTTTTTCTAGCGGATTAAAATATTTATCAGATGCAGATGCAAGACCTCAAGGAAGTGCAAGCGCAACAGCTCATTTATGGGATAATGGAGGGAATATTTATGATGAATTGTACACTCTTTTAGAAGTTAGAAAAACGGCTATTGCAAATTTCTCTGTGGATAACATTAAAACAAATCAACCTTATTCTATGCTAGAAGATGTGTTTGTTCCTTTGTATTTTTTTCATAGATTTCAAACAGAAGCAACTGTAAAACTAATTGGTGGTTTAAATTATAGCTATGCCGTAAAAGGCGGAAATCAAAAAGTAGTAGAAAGAGTTTCTGGAACGACAGAAAGAATCGCTTTGCAAGCTGTTTTAAAAACAATTTCTGTGAATGAAATTGCAATTCCGAAAGAAAAATTAGCTCTTTTCCCGCCAAGAGCAATCGGTTTTGGTAGAACTAGAGAATCTTTTAAAAGTGATTTAGGCGTAGCATTTGATGCTTTCGGAGCTGTAGAAACGGCAAGTGAAATGACTTTAAATTTATTGTTAAATCCACAAAGAGCTTCAAGATTAATTGCGCATAAAAGTTTAGAAAAAAGACAATTAGGTTTAGATGAATTAATTGATGAATTGGTAACAAAAACCATCAAAAAAACACATAAAGATTCGTACTATCAAGAACTACAAAACGTAATCAATACAACCGTTTTAGAGCAGTTGTTTTATGTAGCTTCATACAAGAATCAGTATCGACAAGTAAATGCAATTGTGTTGTTTAAGTTGGATGAAATTAAATTATTTTTACAACATAAAAAAGCGACAGGAATTCAAAAAATATATGACACAGCAATGATAAAAATGATTGACGGTTTTGTTAAAAATCCGATTTCATTTAAGAAAAGTAAGGTGCTTAAAATTCCTGATGGATCACCAATAGGGAATTAATTATACCATAGAGAAAATAATCTTTGCGAAACTCAGTGTTTTCTCTGTGCATCTCCGTGTAATAACAATAGAAGCAAAAATAACAACAAACATATGATTATAGATTTAATCTCAGATACAGTAACAAGGCCAACAAAAGGAATGTTGGATGCAATGATGACAGCCAAAGTTGGTGATGATGTTTTTAAAATGGATCCAACAGTAAATGCTTTGCAAGAAAAAGCGGCGGCAATGTTCGGAATGGAAGATGCTTTGTTTTTCCCTTCAGGAACCATGGCAAATCAAGCTGCTATAAAATTACACACGCAACCTGGAGATAAATTAATTTGTGATAAATATGCGCACGTTTATAATTACGAAGGTGGAGGCGCAGCATTTAACTCGGGTGTAACTTGTAAGTTAATTGATGGAAATAGAGGAATGTTTACTGCTGAACAATTGCAAGAAGCAGTTGTTGGTAGAGCCGATATTCACGTTCCGTATTCAAGATTAGTTTGTATCGAAAACACCACAAATAAAGGTGGCGGAGCTTGTTGGGATTTCTCTGAACTAGAGAAATTACAGGAAATATCTAAAGAAAACAACTTAGCTTTTCATTTAGATGGCGCACGATTATTCAATGCATTGGTTGCGAAAAATGAAACTCCGAAACAATATGGTGAGTTGTTTGACACGATTTCAATTTGTCTTTCTAAAGGTTTAGGAGCGCCAATCGGTTCAATATTATTAGGTTCTAAAGAACATATTGCAAAAGCATTAAGAATTCGAAAATTGTTAGGTGGTGCAATGAGACAAGTTGGGTTTTTAGCGGCTGCAGGAATTTACGCACTTGACAATCACATAGAAAGATTGGCAGAAGATCATCAGAAAGCAAAAGAAATTGGTGAAGTATTAGCGTCTGTTTCTTATGTAACAAAGCTAGAACCGATAGAAACGAATATTGTTATTTTTTATGTTGATGAAAAGATAGGAGCAGATACTTTTATTCAAAAAATGAAAGATAAAAATATGCTACTAACCCCAATGGGAGAAGGAAGAATTAGAATTGTAACACATTTAGATTACACCAATGAAATGCATGAAATTCTTTTAAAAGAATTGAGGAATTTCTAAAAATAAAAGATTTTTTTTTTATAAAAGCAACTTACTCTTTGGCATCTAATTTAGCTAATTCTTTATAATTTCTATTTAATTTTTTTAATAAGATTCCGTATAAAAGTTGATAAAACAACCAAACTAATCCCAAGAAAATTGCGCCAACAAAAATAAAAATCGCGATAATTCCCGTTTTAAAAAGTATAGTCTTATCAGAAAACTGGTTGTTTATTGATGAAAAAGCGATGACCAAGATTAAAACGGACATGAGACCTAATAATGTAAAAATATAATTACGGACAGTTCTTCTTGTTTTTACAATTTTAGCCATTAGGGTTTTTGTATTATCTAATGTTGATATTCTCTTGTAATTTAAATAGAATTTAGTCACAAAGAATGCTGCAATAAAATAACTTAGAATGTTTATGGTTTCATATAGCCATAGAATATTCAATTCTTCAAAACCTTTAGTATCTGTATCCATAAATATAAAAGGAATCATTATTAGGAATTCAATTAAACCAATAATAAAAATCCATTTTACGATTGATGACGATCTTGAGTGCGCCATTTTGTAAATCTCTACAGCAGAAAGTTTATTGGTTTCTTTTGGTTGATTTTTCCACGCTTTTTTATAATTATCTAATAAATCCATGATATTATGGGTTTAATGTTTTTTTTAACTTTTCTTTTGCTCTACTCATCTTTACTCTTGCATTTACGGAAGATATTCCTAATGTTTCAGAAATTTCTTTATAAGGTTTGTCTTCTAAATATAAGAAAATAAGCGCTTTATCGATATCATTTAATTGATGTATTGCGCTATATAAAGATTTTAATTGTACCTCTTCTGTGTCGTCATAATCAGTAGCTTTAATTTTATAAGCAAAATCACTAAAATCTTGTGTTTTTACTGTTCTGGTAGATTTCCTATATAAGGAAATTGCCGTATTTAAAGCAACTCTATACATCCAAGTACTAAATTTCGAGTCCCCTCTAAACTTTGGATAGTTTTTCCAAAGTTGAATGGTTATTTCTTGAAATAAATCGTTATGTGCATCTTGGTTTGTAGTATAAACTCTACAAATTTTATGTACTATATTTTGATTTTGTTCAAAGTCCGATAAAAATTTAGTCTCTAAATCTTTTTGCACTCGTTAATTAGTTAGTTCAATTATTAGTAGTGTAAATGTATTAAATGTTACATTTTTTTTTAAAACATTTTGCATTAATTTTTTTGTTAAATTTGTTCAACGTAAAAAGAATAAAATTGAACAACATTAAGCAGGATTTCACAATAAAAGACCTTGAGAATATTTCGGGAATTAAAGCGCACACCATTAGAATATGGGAAAAACGTTATAATTTATTAGAACCAAAAAGAACGAACACTAATATAAGGTTTTACACTTCAGTAGACTTAACGAAACTTTTAAATATTGTTTTATTGAATAACAATAATATTAAGATTTCTAAAATAGCAGAGATGTCTAATGAAGAGATTACACTTCAATCAAGAGAGTTAGCATTTAATACGGCAATTAATGATGAAGCCATAAATGCTTTTAAGTTATCGATGTTTCAATTTGATAAAGTTCTCTTTAATAATTCTTATAACACATTATTACATAAAAAAACATTTAGAGAAATCTTTAAAGATGTTTTTATTCCTTTTTTAGATCATATAGGTTTATTATGGCAGACAGACACTTTATTACCTGCACACGAGCATTTTATTTCTAACCTAATTGCCCAAAAAATTCTATCAAATACAGAGAAATTACAATACAGTATTAATGATACCAACAAAACATATGTGTTATTTTTACCTGAAAATGAAATTCATGAATTAGGATTGTTGTATTTAAATTATGAATTAGTTTTACGAGGATTTCAGACAATCTATCTCGGACAAAGTCTACCATTAAAAAATCTAAACTATTTTTTAGAAGGTGATAGAGAAATATGCTTTATAACATCTCTAACGATTCAGCCTTATGATGATAAAATTGAAGACTATTTCAATGAGATAAGCGAAGTTATGGGCATTACCAAAAATCAATTTATTGCAACAGGTAGGAAAGTTCATAAAGTCAAACATCTTAAATTTAATCCCAATATTCAGTTGTATGATTCTATATCAGATTTGTTAAAAGTCTTATAAATTTCTTCTCTTTTTTAATTAGTTGTTTATTAAATTTCTATATTTGTTAAACAAAATAAATAATGAACAAAAATATTCATATCATCGGATCGGGTTTTTCCGCTTTATCAGCTTCTTGTTACTTATCTAAACAAGGATATAATGTTACTATTTTAGAAAAAAATGATACGTTAGGGGGAAGAGCAAGACAGTTTAAAAAAGATGGTTTTACTTTCGATATTGGGCCTTCATGGTACTGGATGCCAGATGTTTTTGAACGTTTTTTTGCCGATTTTGGTAAAAAACCTTCCGACTATTATACGCTAGATAAACTAAGTCCGGGGTACGAAGTGTACTTTGGGGAAAATTCTTCATTAAAGATTTCTGAAAACTTAGAAGATATTTATAAAATGTTCGAAGCAGAAGAAAAAGGAAGTGCAAAGCATTTAAAATCTTTTTTAGATTCTGCAAAATCTAATTATAATACTGCAATTAAAGATTTAGTTTACAAGCCTGGAGTTTCACCTTTAGAGCTCGTAAACACAACAACTATAGCAAGAGTTACCCAGTTTTTTTCCACGATAAGAAAACAAGTTAGAAAAAACATAAAGAACCCCAAATTAATAAAGATTTTAGAATTTCCGGTATTATTTTTAGGTGCAAAACCAACCAATACACCTGCATTCTACAATTTCATGAATTACGCAGATTTTGGTCTTGGAACGTGGCACCCAAGAGGAGGGATGTACACCGTTATTGAAGGTATAGTTTCGTTAGCAGAAAGTTTAGGTGTAAACTTTAAAACGAATGCGAACGTTGAAAAAATTATTACAGATACATCTAAAAATGTTGTTGGATTAAAAGTCAATGGAGAGACGGTGGCAACAACTTTAGTTTTAAGTGGTGCAGATTATCACCATACAGAAACATTATTAGACAAAAATGTAAGACAATATTCAGAAAATTATTGGGATAAAAAAACCTTTGCGCCATCATCGCTTTTATTTTATGTTGGTTTTGATAAAAAGATAGAAAATGTAAGTCATCACACGTTGTTTTTTGATACAGATTTTGATTTGCATGCAAAAGAAATTTATGACAATCCCAAATGGCCAACAGACCCTTTGTTTTATGCTAATTTTACCTCTATGACAGATAAAACATCTGCACCCGAAGGAAAAGAAGCAGGTTTTTTCTTAATTCCGTTAGCTCCAGGAATTGAAGATACGCCAGCATTAAGAGAAGAATATTTTGATAAAATAATGGGCAGGTTTGAAAACTTAACAAATCAAAATGTGACAGCCCATGTGTTGTTCAAAAAATCATTTTGTGTAAACGATTTTAAAGAAGAATACAATTCTTATAAAGGAAATGCATATGGAATGGCAAATACGCTTTTACAAACTGCCTTTTTAAGGCCAAAAATTAAAAGTAGTAAAGTAAATAATTTGTATTTTACAGGGCAATTAACAGTTCCGGGTCCCGGAGTTCCACCTGCATTAATTTCAGGAAAAATAGCATCAGAATTAATCATTAAGAATCAATAATATGAAAGAATTATTTGATAGTGTTTCTAATGATTGTAGTAAATTAGTTACAAAAAGTTATAGCACCTCTTTTTCTTTGGCAGTAAAAATGTTATCGCCAAAAATTAGAACTGATATTTATAATATTTATGGTTTTGTTCGCTTTGCAGATGAAATTGTAGATACGTTTCATGAGCACGACAAAGAAAAATTAATGGAACATTTTGAAAGAGATTATTATCTTTCAATGGAGCTAGGTATTAGTTTAAATCCGATCTTAAATTCATTTCAACAAACAGTTAATAAGTATAAAATTCCTGATGAAATGGTGCAAGCTTTTTTAAAAAGTATGAAAGCCGATTTACACAAAACGGAATATCAAACCAAAGCAGAATATGATGAATATATTTATGGTTCTGCAGATGTTGTCGGTTTAATGTGTTTAAAAGTTTTTGTTAATGGGGATAATAAACAATATGAAAAATTAAAACTTGCTGCAATGCGTTTAGGCTCTGCTTTTCAAAAAGTAAATTTTTTACGAGATTTAAAAGATGATTATGAAGTTTTAAATCGCTCTTATTTTCCGAATATTGATTTAGGTAAATTAAATGAAGCTTCTAAGCGTTTAATAATTGATGAAATTGAAGAGGATTTCAATTTTGCTTACAAAGAAGGAATTCTTAAATTGCCAGTTGAAGCAAAGTTCGGAGTTTATATGGCTTACAGGTATTATAGAAGATTATTGAAAAAATTAAAGTCTGTACCGTCAGAAAAAATCATGGATACTCGTATTCGCATTTCAGACCCAATGAAAATAAATTTATTGGCAAGAAGTTATGTAAAATATAAATTAAATATTATAAAATAATGCTGTTATTTATTACGCTTGCGATTTTTTTATTGATGGAAGGTGTAACTTGGTGTACGCACAAATTTGTAATGCACGGTTTTGGATGGTATTTGCATGAAGATCATCATCAGCCAAAGTATAATGGTTTTGAGAAAAATGATGCTTTTTTTGTTGTTTTTGCCATACCAAGCATTGCTTTATTCTATTATGGTACATATACAGAACATACTTATTTGTTTTTTATTGGTCTTGGTATTTTATGTTATGGATTAGCATATTTTTTAGTGCATGACGTATTAATTCATCAACGATTTAAGTGGTTTAAAAACACTAATAACTTTTATTTAAGAGGATTAAGAAAGGCACATAAAATTCATCATAAAAACATGAGAAAAGAAGATAGCCAATGTTTTGGAATGTTGTTTGTACCCTTTAAATATTTTCAAAAACCTAAAATTTAATTTTTTAGTTAACCGCGTACTTTACTTTATTCTTATATCTTTACTTCAATATTAACTTCATTTAACCTTAATGAATTATTACGATTACATAATTGTTGGTGGAGGTGCTTCTGGCTTAATGATGGCGTACAGGATGTCTAAAGACGCTTTTTTTGATGATAAATCAATCTTAATCTTAGATAAAGAAAACAAAACAGCAAACGATAGAACTTGGTGTTATTGGAAAACGGAGAATGATGAGTGGAATTGTATTGTAAGTGCTTCTTGGAAAAAAATTATTTTTAAAAGTGAACTTCATACTACTGAAGAAAGTATTGCACCTTATCAATATAAAATGATTCGGAGTAAAGATTTTTACTCAAAAATACGGTCTCATTTAGAGACGAAATCAATGATTACTTTTCAAACAACAAACGTTGTTAGTATTCATCAACGAGATGATGATGCAGAAGTAATTACTACTCATAAAGTCTTTAAAACAAAGACAATTTTAAATAGTATTCTTTTTAATAATGCGTATAAAAAACAAACAAAATACCCTGTTTTACAGCAGCATTTTGTTGGATTTTTTATAAAAACTAAAGAAAATTATTTTGATGATAGCGCTGCAACTTTTATGGACTTTACAGTGGCACAAAAAGGGAATACCCGTTTTATGTATATTTTACCATATGCTAAAAATGAGGCCTTGTTTGAATATACTTTGTTTTCAGAAGATGTATTGCCCTATGATGCGTATAAATTAGAAATTGAAAAATATTTAGAAGATAGAAATATTATTGATTACGAAATTATAGAAAAGGAGCAAGGTTCCATACCAATGACCTGCTATAAATTCTGGAAAAATAATTCCAAAAATATTATACATATAGGCACAGCTGGCGGTTGGAGTAAAGCAAGTACAGGCTTTACTTTTAAAAATACAACTAAAAAAACTGCCGAACTTTTACTACATTTAAAACAAAATAAACCTTTAGAGCATTTTCATAAAATTAATAAATTTTGGTTTTACGACTTGCTTTTACTAGATATTTTACAGGAAAAAAATCATTTAGGTGCTGTTCTTTTTTCCGATTTATTTAAAAGAACTCCTTCTAAAAGAATCCTAAAATTCTTAGATGAAGAAACTTCATTATTTGAGGATTTACAAGTTATTTTAAAAATGCCTCCGAAAAATTTTATTCGCGCAATTTACAGAAGAATTTTTTGAAACACACAACTGGTCAATTTCAAAAAACTATTTAAACGCAGTTTCTTTCATAAAACGAAATAGAACCGACCAAACACTCAATTTAGGATTTGGCAATTCGCCTTTACCCATTAGTTTCATTTGTTGAGAAAAATAAGAGATGTCTAAAAATCCCATTTTATCAATAAAATTCAATCCTGTTTTTACAGGTGTAATATTGACTTCTGTTTTTGTCCCTTCAAAAAATTCTTTAGAAAGATGAGGAAATACTGCAAAAGGTCTAGCCAAACCAACAAAATCTAATTCGTTGTTTTCAATAGCTTTTGCCATCACATCTACAGTTCTAAAACCACCTGTTAACAATAAGGGCGCTTTTGTTTTTGCTCTAGCTTTTACAATAAAATCGGCAAAATAAGCTTCTCTTTTTTGTGTACTTTCTTTTACTTTTTTACCTGCACCCATCATCGCTGCTTTTTCATACGTACCTCCAGAAACTTCTATCATATCCATTCCTTCAGCAGAAAGCATATCAATTACTTCTAAAGATTCTTCTTCTGTAAATGCGCCTCTTTGAAAATCTGCTGAGTTAATTTTAATTCCGATTGGATACTCTACACCAACTTTCTTTCTAATATTTCTATAAATTTCTAAAGCAAAACGAGCTCTGTTTTCTAAAGAACCTCCCCATTTATCTGTTCGTAAATTGGTGAGCGTAGATAAAAACTGACTTACCAAATAACCATGAGCACCATGAATTTGTACCCCTTTCCAACCGGCTTTTTTAGCAATCAAAGCACACTCTCCAAAACCATCTATGGCTTTCCAAATTTCATCTTCGGTCATTGGTCGAGGTTTAGGAAACAAGGATTTCATTGGCAATTGAACATCAGAAGCACTTACTACATCTTTATTAAATTTAGGAGATTGTCTTCCTGGATGATTAATTTGCATCCAAAGATGGCTGCCATGTTTTTGTGCAACTTTTGCCCATTCTTTTAATTCGGCAAGATGTTTTTCATCTTCTACAACTACATTTCTTGGCTCATTTAATGCGTTGCTATCCATCATTACATTACCAGAAATTAAAATTCCAGTTCCACCTTCTCCCCAAGTTTTATAAAGTTTGATGATGCGTTCAGAAGGTTTACCACCTTTATCTGCGTTGTTTTCGCTCATAGCAGATTTTACAATTCTATTAGGAATGGAAACACCACAGGGTAAAGTAAAAGGTTGTTGAATAATATTTGCTGATTTCATTAGGAAGTTGGGTTGTTTTTGAATGATAATTTAGAGGTTGCAAATTACCTTTTATTATTGAATTTTGAAGCCTATTTGTTTTAGAAAGTAATATAAAAAAGGTGTTTTCCCTTTTAACTTTGTGGTTTAAAAAGCCCAACTGCGCTAATTATTGTTATAAGTCGTTAAAAACAACTCATATCAGCTTAAGTTAGCAAAATCTTTAATTTTGAGGAAATTTAGCTCTAATTTTATCCAAACTCAAATTATGAATACTACCAAAATGTGTAAGTTGTTTTCCTAAATCAGGTTTGTAAGTTCCTGCTTTTACTTGTCCACTAATTTTTTGGTAGGCTTTTCTAAAAGACATCCTTTTAAAAACTAAACTAAACAAATAACAATACATAAATAATGTATTTGGACTTGTTGTTTTTTGAATAGCTTGTTTACTTACTATTTATTAAAGTTTAAAAGATTTTAGAATTACTTGTTTTATCGCTTTTCAAGTTCCAAATAAGCATTATTTGGTTTTAATGTGATTAGTGGAGTAATACCAATAGTTGCAAATTGAGGCTTAATTTTATATTTTAAAACCATTTCTCTAACAGCAATAATCATTTCAAACAGTGCAAAATTATTTCCAATACATTTTCTTGGACCTGCACCAAAAGGAAAGTATTGTGATGAATATTGACGGCCACCATTTTCAAAACGTTCTGGTTGAAATTGCTCTGGATTTTTCCAAAGCTTTGGATGACGATGAATTTCGTAAATAGAAAATAATAAGTCTGATTGTGGCTTTATTTTAATACCATTGTATTCATCAGTTTTATAATTTAAACGATCAATAAAATATGCAGGAGGATACAAACGCATTGATTCTTCAATTACTTGTTGGCAAATTTTTGATTGACCAACAATTTCCATTAAATCATCATTATTTTCGTTTAGAGTTTTAGCTTCTTTAAAAATTCGTTCTTGCCATTCAGGATGTTGTGCCAACAACTGACTCGTAAAAGTAAGTGAGTTAGAAGTGGTTTCATGACCTGCAACAAAAAGAATCAATATTTCATCCATCAATTGTTTTTCTTTCATTGCACTACCATCATCATATTTTGAATCTAACAGTAAATCTAATAAGTCGTTAAAACGAGCGTTAGATTTTTTGCGTTGCTCTACAATTTTCTTCAATATTTGCCTGGCATCTTCTGTAAGATTTTTATACTCCTGAATTTTACCACTTAATGAAAACCACCATCCTAAATAAGGTTGTCTTAATTCTTTAACCAACATTCGTTGAGAATCTTCTGTAATGTGTTGAAGTTGTGCAATATCTTTTTTCTCTGAAGTGCTACTAAATAAGGCTTTAGCGACTACTTGAAATGCTAAATCATTGAATATTGGGAAAACATCAAACTTATTATTAGTTTTTAGCTGACTATAATTATCCCTAATTTGTTCTTGAATTGTAGTTAATAGCCCTTTTATTTTCTGCTTATGAAATGCAGGCTGAATTAATTTACGTTGTTTTTTCCAATGTTCACCTTCTGCAGTTAGCAAGCCTTTACCCAAATATTTAGCAACTTCTTTGGTTTGTATTTTTGACTTTGTGTAATTTTTTTGATTTTTCTGGAGTACATATTCTAAAAGTTTAGCATCCCTAGAGAAAAAAATATGAGTTTTAAATCCTACATTTAGTTGAAAAGTATCTCCTAAATTTTCAAAGTTTTTTCGATGAAATGGAACTGGGTTTTTAAGAATCTCAAGACTATGCTTTATAAAACTTGTTAAGGGAACTATTGGAAATTCATTAGTGTTATTCATAAATCAATTTTTAATCAGTTGGTATTTTTATTTAGGATACTTCTCTCTAATTTTATCCAAAGATAAATTATGAATACTTCCTATATGAGAATGTTGTTTCCCTAAATCTGGCTTGTAAGTTCCTGCTTGTACTTGTCCGCCAATTTGTTGATATGCTTCTCTAAAAGGCATGCCTTCAATAACTAAATTATTGATGCTATCAACCGTAAACAAGTATTGGTATTTCTCATCATTCAAGTCAATATCTTTTACAATTACCTGTTGAATAGAATAATTAAAGATGTCTAAAATATCTTTTACATCTTCAAAAGCATTGATAATATTTTCTTTTAATAATTGAAAATCTCTGTGATAACCTGTTGGTAAATTATTGGTAATCATCACCATTTCTGTATGTAAAGCCTGAATTTTATTGCATTTTCCACGTATCAATTCAAAAACATCAGGATTTTTCTTGTGCGGCATAATGCTACTTCCTGTTGTTAATTCATCAGGAAAAGAAATAAAATTAAAATTCTGACTCATATACAAGCAAACATCCATTGCAAAACGAGACATTGTATTACACAAACCGCCTAAAGCTGAAGCGATCGAACGCTCACTTTTTCCTCTACTTAATTGTGCCGCAACTACATTGTATTTTAAAGTCGCAAAATGGAGTTCTTTGGTCGTTAATTCTCTGTCAATAGGGAAGGAGCTTCCGTAACCAGCAGCAGAACCTAAAGGATTTTGATCTACAACTTTTGAAACAGCATTTAGCATGTACACATCATCAATTAACAATTCTGCATAGGCAGAAAACCACAATCCAAATGAAGAAGGCATTGCGACTTGTAAATGCGTATAACCAGGTAATAAACTTTCCTTGTGAGTCTCTGCAAGATTTAAAAGGGTGTCAAATAAGGTGGCTACTTTGTCATTTATAATGGATAAATTCTCTTTGTAATAAAGCTGTAGCGCAACTAAAACTTGGTCGTTTCTAGAACGAGCAGTGTGAATTTTCTTACCAACTTCACCTAGTTTATTGGTCAATTCCCATTCAATTTTTGAATGAACATCTTCAAAAGAAGCTTCAATAATGAAGGTTCCGTTTTCAATATCATCCGCTAATTCTTGCAAACCTCTTTTTAAATCTTGTAATTCATCAGCAGTTATAATACCAATAGATTCCAACATTATTGCATGTGCTAAAGAAGCTTGAACGTCATATTTTGCAATATGCATATCAATTTCTCTGTCATTACCCACTGTAAATTTTTCTATTTGCTTGTCTATTGAAAATCCTTTATCCCAAAGTTTCATATTCTTGATGTTTAATCGTGTAATTGTTTATTTGTTTATGCGTTTATTGGTTTAGCGTCCTATCTATTAAACAGATAAACAATTAAACGCATAAACAATTTTCTAATAATTCAACATATATTTTAATTCCTTCTTCAATTTCATTGATGTAAATAAATTCATCCGCAGAATGCGAACGAGTACTATCTCCAGGGCCTAATTTTAAAGACTGACAAGTTAATACAGCTTGATCAGACAATGTTGGAGAACCATACGTTTCTCTTCCCATTGCAATTCCTGCTTTTACCAAATCGTGATTTGTAGAAATAGCAGAGGAGTTTAATCGTAAACTTCTTGGTGTTATTTTTGTACAAGGTGAATTTTCTTGTAAAATGTCTGCAATTTCTTGATTAGAATACGCATCGTTTACACGAACATCAACCACCAAATCTACATGCGCCGGAACTACATTGTGTTGAGAACCTGCCGAAATCTGAGTTACAGTCATTTTTACATCACCCAAAGCATCCGAAGATTTTTCGAATTTAAAATCTTTAAACCACTGTAAAACGTCAATGGTATTATAAATTGAATTGTTATTATTTGGATGTGCAGCATGACTCGGAGTTCCTGCTACAACTGCATCAAAAACAACTAAGCCTTTTTCGGCAACCGCTAAATTCATTAAAGTAGGTTCGCCAACAATTGCAACATCAATATGTGGAATGATTGCTAACATACTATTTAGTCCGTTTTTGCCACTATTTTCTTCTTCTGCAGAAGCCACAATAACCAAATTATATTTTAAGTTTTCTTGTGCATAAAAATTTGTGAAAGTTGCCATTAAAGAAACCAAACATCCACCAGCATCATTAGATCCTAAACCATATAATTTGCCGTCTTCAACAATTGCTTTTAAAGGATCTTTTGTATAGGCAGAATTTGGATGAACTGTATCGTGATGAGAGTTTAGCAACATGGTAGGTTTGCTTTCATCAAAATATTTATTGGTTGCCCATATATTATTTTTTGTTCTTTTAAAGGGAATCTCATTTTCAATAAACCATCCTTCAATAAGTTTTGCGGTATGCTCTTCTTCGGTTGAAAAGGATTGCGTTTCAATCAAACTTTTTAAAAGTGAAATTGCGTTTGTTGTTAATTTTGTGATGCTCATTGTTATAAGGTAATAGTTGTAAAATTATCGTTTTCTTTTGTCAACATTGACGTATTTCCCATATTTACTTTGGAAACTCCGTTTTTTAAAGCATCAAAACAGTTTTCTAGTTTTGGTAACATTCCGTCTGCAATAATTCCATCCTCTAATAACGTTTGATAGGTTTTAGAATTGATGTGCTTTACAACTGAATTTTTATCTTTAATATCACTTAAAACACCATTCAATTCAAAACAATAATAGATGGATGTTTCATATATTTCACTCATTCCTACAGCAACCTGACTTGCGATTGTATCTGCATTTGTGTTTAATAACTGTCCGTTTCCATCATGCGTAATTGCACAAAAAACAGGTGTAAAATCAGCTTTAATTAATTTGTCAATAGCATTAGAAGCCACTTCTTTTACATCACCTACAAAACCAAAATCAATTTCTTTTACAGGTCTTTTTTCTGATTTTATACTGTTGATGTCTGCACCCGTTAAACCAATTGCATCTGTGTTTAATGCTTGCAGTTTTGCTACTATATTTTTATTGACTAAACCACCATAAACCATGGTAATTACTTCTAAAGTTTCAGCATCAGTAATACGTCTGCCATTGATCATTTTAGATTCAATCCCTAATTTTAAAGCAATAT
>Ga0308003_1000270_pt1 | contig 25722 bp, 18 predicted proteins | sample Neamet36_FD_203159 | JGI IMG/M metagenome (GOLD analysis project Ga0308003, IMG submission 203159) | Marine microbial communities from water near the shore, Antarctic Ocean - #36 | ecosystem: Environmental > Aquatic > Marine > Unclassified | place: Southern Ocean | collected 2014-06-06
ATTATCCTTTATAAAAGAGAGACAATCTGTCCAAACGGATTCTGCAGTGAAATTCATTTTATTAACGCGGGGAATTATTGGTTTTTATTTTGGTGAAAAACACCATTATTCTTTAATTTTCTACAGCGCGCTACACCATTACTTGCAAAGGTGTTTTATTAACTAGATCGAAATTTTTAATTTCTTGCTGTATTTTTACACTACTATTAAGGTTGGAATTTTGTTTATTTATACTACGATTATGTTCTAGTACTTTATTACACCTATTTAAATACCCTTTATGATAATGGATCTATTCTTGTAGTTTTCTATAAAAGTAGGATAGAAGCATTATGAAAATTAATTTTAGAACCCTTGTAAAACCACTCAATTAAATATTAAGCACACTTAATTACCACTCATTTATTTCTAAATCAATGTATACAAGCTACTTAACCCTGTCGTTAAAATGAGTAGTGTTCCAGAAAATTAATTAAAGCTAGAGAGATAGCTCGTTAAATCTGTTTTTAAATTGGTGATATTTAGTTTTTTTCTAAGTCGTGTTCGTGCATTTTCAACAGATTTAAAAGATTGTGCTGTAATTTGAGAAATTTCTTTAGATGTTAAGTCCAATATTAAAAGTGCACACAATCGCTTGTCTTTTGATGTTAAGTCGGGGTATGCTTTTGAAAGGTTCTTGTAAAAGGATTCATGGACTTCTTCAAAACGCAATTGAAATTCTTGCCAAATACTGCTACTTGTATTTGTTTCTAATCTCTTTACGACACCTGCAATTTCTTGTTTTGTTTCCTTTTTTAAAGCCTTTAGTTTTATATTTTTTAACTCTTGTAATATTTCATCAATGATTTCAGTTCGATGAATTTCGGTCATTGCTTTACCAATAAGTTCGTTACTCTTAGTTTTTAAACGCGCGTTTAATTCCTTTCTTTTAACTAACATCAGCTCTTTCTCTAATTGAATCTTATTCAATTTAGCTCGATTCCTAACAAGTAATGTAATTAATAATAATAATATTAATAAAAAGATTAATCCCCATATAGAATTACTTAAACGTCTTTTACTTTCATTTAAAGAGCGTATTTTTTCTTTTGATTTATAACTCTCTTGAATTAATATTTTTGCAACATTTGTTTTTTTAGCGACGATGTTTACGCTATCACTAATTCTAGTATAGGAATCAAAAAAAACAATAGCTTTTTCAAATTCCTTATTTAACTTATAGGCATTATATAATAATTTAACAGTTTTAAGATTTTGTACAGTATAAGGAGCAAGACTGTCTGTGATTTTAAAAGCTTTACGAGCATAGTAAACACTTGAATCAAGTTTCTTTTGCTTTAAATAGAATTCTGAGAACTCATTATAAATCCAAGCTTTATTTACAGGACTCTGATCTTCTCGTAAGGATGACAATGCTTTATTAAAATGTAATTTAGATTTTTTATATTGCTCTTTTTGACTAAACACCCTCCCTAAGTTGGTCTGCAGATGAAAATACAGACGATTGTTGTTTAATTTTTCTTCAATTTTTAAGGCCTTTTGAAAATAAACAACAGAGGAGTCAAGGCTGACGCTAGAAAGGAAGTATAGATTACCTATGTTATTTAATGATTTAGCAAGGGGTAATGAATCTTTTTGTTGTTTATTATACTGATAAGCACGTCTAAAAAAAACTAAAGCATCATCAAAATTATATACTTGAGCATAAAGAGTCGCTAGGTTAGTCTCTATAATATGTTTTCTTGGAAGATTAGTTTCCTTGTAAAAATCATATGTCTTTAGGCAAAAGTCTAAGGCTATATCATAGGCCTGATTTTTGGAAAAGATATTCCCTGCTTTTTCTAAATAATCTGCATACACTTGAGGGTCGTCAGAGGCTAAAGCTGATACTTTAGCAACCTCCATATAATATTGTGATCGTTTCCAATCCTTATTGGACAATTCCATAGCTATTTTTAGGCTAATTCTAGACTTTTCACTTTCACTAGAAACAATAGATAAACTATCTAATAACTGATTATCAATCTCTTGCGAAACCGCATGCTGAGTGATAAATAAAATGAAAAAAGAAAAAACACAAATAGCTTTAATGGCTTTCATACGTAAGGGGTTAATCTGTCAAGATAGGTTATTTGTTTAACTAAATAAGATATAATTAATCAATACGAAATGAATCCTTTTGATGTTTTAGTGTTAAGGGCTGAAAGAATACTATGTGAAAAGATAATGAGTTTAGTGCGTTTTTCTCAAACAGAACAACCAATAACTGATTTGAGTAATAAGATTAAGTACAACAGTGATAGTATGGAATTATATTACGTGTCATCGAGACGAGAAAACAAAGAATATATAAAACGACCTTAAAAAATTAGAGTAGTTTTTTTGCGCATCCTTTTTTTAGCGCCTTAAAAAAAAGAGAACACATCTGCGACCACCCAAGTTCACTCACCTTCTTTAACTGCGTTGATTCATTTTCAAACAAAGGGATATCAGCTAATTATTAGATTAAATCTTTTAGTCTTTTTGATGCATTTTCTGCAGTAATATCTCTTTGTGGCGAACCAAACATTTCATAACCAACCATAAATTTTTTAACTGTTGCACTTCTTAATAAAGGCGGATAAAAACTCATGTGCCAATGCCAATGTTTGTTTTCTTCTCCATTAGTTGGCGCTTGATGAATTCCGCTAGAATAAGGAAAAGAGGTTTCAAACAACTTATCGTAAGCTCTTGTTATAACAGCAATTGCTTCCGCAAAATTAGCAGCTTCGATCGTATTCATTTCCGTGATATCTTTTTGCGCTTTTTTAGGCGCAATCATTACTTCGAATGGCCAAATTGCCCAAAAAGGTGTCAGTACTACAAAATCATCATTTTTAAAAATAATTCTTTCATTCACTTTTAATTCTTGCGCTAAATAGTCTTCTAACAGACTGCTATTTTCTTTTTCGAAATATTTTAATTGCTGTGTATCTTTCTTTTCAACTTCATTTGGCAAAGAAGACTGACTCCAAATTTGTCCGTGAGGATGTGGATTACTACAACCCATTACGGCACCTTTATTTTCGAAAATTTGCACGTAATTAATTTCTTTATTTTCACCTAAAGAAATAAATTCTCTTTGCCAAGTATGCACAATTTTCTGAATATCTTCAACGTCCATTTCTGCCAAACTTTTAGAATGATCTGGACTAAAACAAATAACTTTACAAATACCCATCTCGCTTTTAGCTTTCAATAAACCGTCATTTACTTGAAATTCAGGCGAATCTTTTTGAAGCGCAGCAAAATCATTTGTAAAAACAAAAACATCTTTATAATCTGTATTTATTTCTCCGTTAACTCTTGTATTTGTCGCACATAAATAGCAATTTTTATCATAAGAAGGTCTTTTCTCTTTCGAGATTTCTTCATTTTGTCCTTGCCAAGGTCTTTTTGATCTGTGTGGCGAAACCAATACCCACTCTCCAGTTAAAATATTAAATCTTTTATGTGAGTACTCTTGTAAATTCGTATCCATCGCTACTTTTAGTCTTTTATGATTCTTGTTCCTTTAGATAATTTCACTTGATACATAGAACATTCGGTCTTAAATTCTTCCTTAAATTTTCTTGAAATATCTTCTTTAAACTGAGCAACTTCAGTCTTTTTTATCAAGCTAATTGTACAGCCTCCAAAACCACCACCCATCATTCTCGAGCCTAATATGTTTTTATTTTTTTTAGTTTGTGCAACCAAAAAATCGAGCTCTTTACAGCTAACTTTATATTGCTCGCTTAAACCTTTATGAGATTTATAAAGCAGTTTCCCTAACGTTTTTAATTCGTTGTTTTTAATTGCTTTAGAGAATAATTTTACACGATTATTTTCTTGAATAACATACAAGGCTTTATTGTAATCTTCGGTAGAAATCTGCTCTTTTATCTTTTCTAAATCTTTTTTAGAGGCATCTCTTAATGCTTTGATGTTTAACAATTCCGAAACTTTTTCACAAACTTCTCTTCTGTTATTATAAGCACTTTCAGACAAATCGTGTTTTACATTGCTGTTAATTAAAAGTAGTTTGTATTTCTTAAAATCTATTTTAAAGGATTTTGCTTTTATAGTTCTACAGTCTAAAAGTAAAGCACTTTTTTTCTCACCGAACATACTTGCATATTGATCCATAATTCCGCATTTTACACCCACAAAATTATGTTCTGCTTTTTGTGAAATTAAAATCATCTGTTCTTTCGTTAAGGCCAAATCAAATAATTTATTCAACCCAAAAACAACACTGTTTTCTAATGCGGCAGAAGAAGACATCCCTGCGCCACCTGGAATATCTCCTGCAAAAACTATGTTAAAATTATTTATTTTTATCCCTAAATTTTGAATCTCTGCAACAACACCAATAATATAATTTTTCCAACCGCCATTTTTTAAAGGTGAAATTTCATTCACTTTAAAAGAATACATTTCCTCTTTATTTAATGCGTAAACATTACTTATATTTTCTTCATTTTTCTGGATAGCCAATACAATTCCTTTATCAATTGCAGCCGGAAAAACGAAGCCATCATTATAATCTGTATGCTCACCGATTAAGTTAATTCTCCCTGGAGAAAAAACCAACAATGGTTTCATTTTAAAATGATTCTTAAAACTTTTTTTTACTTCTTTTATTAATTCTTTATTCATTTTTACTAGCTGTTTTTAGAAAAACTAAGATTCCACTTTACTTCATAACTTTCATTAGGTTGCAATATTTGTAATCCTTTTTTATTGTTAAAACTATCAGAAATCCCAGTCATTGGCTCTATTGCAATCACTTGCCTATTTGGCGGCGTGTATAATTGTAAATAATTGTCTTTTGTGTTCGTATCCAGTAAAACACAGTATAATGGTGTTGATAATTCAATTGAATTATTTCTCAAAATATAGCAATCGTCTAACTGATTATCCTTTATTCGATAAGGTGTTTCTTCTTCAAATTCAATAATTTTATCCGTAATTAAATTGGTGTCAAATTGTATTTTTTGAGCACTATTAAAATACAGAGAACTATTGTACAAATCTGTAGAGATAAAATAAGGATGCCAACCCAACGTGAATGGAAATGATTGTTTATCAGTATTATTTACTTTTACAGAAACCTTAATTTTATGTTCTTCTAAGGTATATTTTATGCAGATATCATACAGAAAAGGAAAGCCTATTGATTTTTCTTTTTCTTGATATAATAAGGTTACTGCTCCCGAATTCACATTTAATTCTTGTTCAATTACTTCAAATTTTTTATTGTAAACAAGACCATGTAAAGCGTTTTTATTTCCGCTTTCGTTGCAATTAAATTGATGCTCTTCGTCGTTAAAAGAATAGCGTCCGTTTTTTATTCTGTTTGCAAATGGAAACAAAATAGAAGAAGCAAAAGTGTCTTCATATTTTTGAGACACTTGATCTTTAATTACTGAAATTCCATCAAATTGCAATTCTTGTAACCTTCCGCCTTCATGCAAAGAAATGATAGCCTTTGTATTATTGTTTGAGTTTTTTATTTCTAAAAAACTCATTTGATTCTTATATATTCTATTGACAACAAACATCTTTATAAAGATTTTCTTAAAATGATGCCACTTGGATTGGCTATTTTTACTTGCTGATTATTTAATACCATTTTTGCTAAATTTTCTCCCATCAAATTAAAATCTGTAGAAATTGTTGTGATTCCGCCTTCTACAATTTCTTTAAGCATTGTTTCATTGTAAGAAATAACACCGATATCTTTCGCTAAAATTAATTTTTCTTGTTTAATTTTTTTAATAATCCTAATGAGATTCTTATCATCTAAAATAAGGTATAATTCTGACTTTTTAGGGATTCTATTTTCCAGAGACGAAATAACTTCACTGTTTAGATTGTTCTTTTTACAAAATAAATGAAATCCATTTAGCAAACCCTCAGGTTGTTTTTCTTTAGAAAATAACAACACTAATTTTGTGTATTTTTTTATCTGAGAAAACCCGTTTTGTAAGCCATTATAAAGGTCTTTTTCAAAATTTTGAAATATCCCTGGATATTGAGATAGCTCTGTATGCATTTGATCTAAAATATAAACCTTCTCTTTTGGTAAATTTTGAATTGTATTTTCTGTTCCTTCTAAATTTGCAGGCATAATTACATAAGAACTGTAATTCCCAATATTGTCGTTAATCAGTTTTGTGAAAACATCATTATTAAAGTGATGGAAAAAAATATCAACCTGAATATTATCACCTAAATTCTGTAAAAAGGAATTGTATAAATCTTCTTTAAAGGAATTTAACTCATCAAACAATAAAAATATTTTTTTGGAAACTGCAATGTATTCTGTAGAAACGTAATATCCTTTACCAACTATAGAATGAATAATCCCTCTATTTTTCAACTCATTAAAAGCACTTAAAACAGTATCTCTAGAAAGTTTATGCTCGTTTTTAATGGTATTTAATGACGGTAATTTATCTCCTTTTTTTAGTAGACCAGTTACAATAGCCTTTTCCACAGCGCTAATTATCTGCTTGTATTTAGGTATTCCAGGTTTTTTTTCTAGTACTAAAATTCTCATAGTACAAATATAAAATAATATTCACAAAAAACAACTGGTACGAACTGGTTGTTTTTTGTGAATATTATTTTATATTTGGGAGCGATACAAAACAATGGCATGATATATCCTTTTAAGAAATGGGATGAAAATTGAATAGCAAGTTTTAACGTATAAAAATTAATAATAACAAAAATGATGCAAATTTTAACATTTTTAGGTTTTACGGTACTTGTTGCCGTAATTTCTTATTTAGCAACAAGAAAAACAGAAGAATCTTCTTCAGATGGATACTTCTTGGGCGGAAGAAGTTTAACGGCAGGTGTAATTGCAGGTTCTTTACTTTTAACAAACTTGTCTACCGAACAAATTGTTGGACTAAATGGAGCTTCATATCAAAGTGGATTATCTGTAATGGTTTGGGAAACTTTAGCCGCTATCGCAATGGTTGTTACGGCCATGTTTTTATTACCTAGATATTTAAAAGGTGGTTTAACTACAGTACCTGGGTTTTTAGCAAAAAGATTTGACACCACAACAAAAACATTAACATCGGTATTGTTTTTATCAGGTTACGTGGTTGTTTTATTACCCGTAATTTTATATTCTGGATCATTGGCAATAAGCGGAATGTTTAATATTCCCGAATTACTCGGTGTTACACACACGCAATCTATTTGGATTTGTGTTTGGGGAATCGGAATTATAGGTTCTATTTATGCAGTTTTTGGAGGACTAAAAGCAGTTGCAATTTCAGATTCTATTAATGCTATTGGTTTATTAGTCGGTGGTATTTTAATCCCAATTTTCGGATTAATGATGATTGGTGATGGTAGTCTTTTGGATGGATTAAACATATTAACGACAGAAAATCCTGAGAAATTTAAATCAATGGGAGGTCCAACAGATCCTGTTCCTTTTTATACCATTTTTACAGGAATGATGTTGGTTCAGTTATTCTATTGGGGTACAAATCAGCAAATTATACAAAGAGCTTTGGGTGCGAAAAATCTAAAAGAAGGTCAAAAAGGACTAGTATTAGCTTCTTTTATAAAAATATTAGGTCCAATAATTGTGGTATTACCAGGTATTATTGCTTACCATTTATTCGAAGGAAATTTAGAAAATCAAGATAGTGCATATCCTATGTTAGTAAATAAAGTATTGCCAGATGCTTTTGTAGGATTTTTTGCAGCGGTGCTTTTTGGAGCAATTTTAAGTTCTTTTAATAGCGTTTTAAATAGTTCTGTTACCTTATTTGGAATCGATGTTTACAAAGAACATATAAACAAAGAGGCAGATGAAAAAACGATTGTGAAATACGGAAAAATATTTGGTGTTATTTTAGCAATTGCAGCGATGTTTATTGCTCCTTTAATTGCGAACGCAGGTAGTCTTTTTGATTATCTACAAGAAATTAATGGTATTTACAGCATTCCTATTTTAACAATTATTGTTGTTGGGTATTTAACAAAACGTGTTCCAGCAATTGCTGCTAAAATAGGATTGGTTTCAGGATGTCTTTTATATATTATCAGCCAGTTTTTTATGCAACCTTACTTTATTGATTCCGCTTTAGCAGAAGCAACAACAAGTGGCATAACTGACGCAGCAGCATTGGCTTTGATAAAAGTGCAAGCATATCCACACTTCTTAGACGTAATGGCTATTTTATTTGTACTAAACATCATCATTATGTTGATTATAGGAAAACTAAAACCAAGAGAAACAGATTTTGTTCAAGAATACACACAACAAGTAGATATAGAACCTTGGAAACATGTAAAAGCTGCAGGTATTGGAATTTGTATCATTGTATTAGCGGTCTATATTTATTTCGCTTAGAAATAAAAAAATAACTTAAAAAGGGAAATGATATAGTTGCTTATAATGAAAGTAATATTAGTGAAGACCAATTAGATCAGCTTACAAGATGGTCTGAAAACGACGTTAATGTTAAGTTTTAAAAAAAAATTAATGATACTATGCATTATTAGCGTGGTTTTACAATCTATAAACAACCTTTTGATGATTATTTCCCAGATGGATTAAATGTAGATGATGTAGTAAATCATCGAACTGTTGTTTCTTATCTTTCTGAAACCACAAGTAGAACTGGAAATTACCCTTATACAGTATTTAAGGTAGAGCCTATTTATAAATAATCCTTTATTGAAAATATTAGAAGTCAAAAAGTAGATTTTCTAAATAAGCAAACTGTTCAAATTAACCCTTTAAATATACTGTTAAAAGAGACAGTTTGCTACTTTTGAAAATATAGACGAAAACAGACGATTTTGTTTAGCTACTGGGTTAAATATTTCAATGCAAAAAAGTGATAGTATTTTGTTATCACATACAGGGTTGAGGTATTATTTAAAAACTGATATAAAAATCAATAACTATTTTAAAACCCTCCTGGTGGAGGCGGTCCTGATTGTGCCTGTGATTTCTGAGGATTTAATATCATAAAAGTACCCAGTGCTGTAAGCGCTGCGTACTTCCCTATTTTTTTTACGGCATCCTTTCTACTAATATCTTCAGAAGATTGCTTGTTCTCTTTTGTACTCATATTAGTCTATCTGTATTTTTTTAGTAAGTAGTTGGTTGTTAGATTTTAGCTGTATTACATAAATACCACTACTTAATCCATTTGTAGAAAGCGTTTCATTAGAAGAGATAAGTGTTTTAATACGTACTTCTTTTCCTAAAATATTGTACAACTTAATTGTAGCTTTATTTCTTAAGCCCTCTATGCTGACAAAATTATTTCCTGCACCTTTAAATACCTTTACCAACGATGTATTTAAGCTATCTTCATTCGCAAGCACAGTAGTCGTTAAATGAATATAAAATCTACCTGCTCCACTAATTTCGTTTTGAGTAGTTAATTCAAAATCTTGTTCTTGGAGTAAGGTCATTGTGCCGTTTAAAGTGTCTTCTAAATACACATTTATATCTTCTGAAAGAGTATTGTTTGCAATACTTACTTTAATTTCTTGCCCTTCTTCTTGGTGTATAGCCAATGGTATTATTGTGCTATTCATATGCGCAACACTCATTGCGTTTATAGAAAAATTAATTCCTTGTTCTTCTTCAACTAACCTTGAAGAAATAGGGGCTGTTTGATTAAAAGCACCTGCATCATAGCCAGGGTCTAAACCTAAAGTTAAACCTTCTTTAAAGTAAAACTGTGTTGCACCTATTTTAGAAGTATTGTTGTGTATTTCTAAATCCAATTGATAGCTTGTATTTACTGACCTAGCTGCTATAAAATCATCTCCCCCAGTAACGGTTTGCATTGCTTCTGTAAAACTAACCGTATCTGAATTGGTATTAGCTGCTGCAATAAAAAAGGCTTGCCCTGGAGCAATATAGAGAGCTGTGCTAGAGATTTGGTTATAAATTGTATAACCAGTACCATCTGCATCATAACCATAGATTGCCTCAAATGAGTCGTCTAATTTCAATGTATTTACAGTTAAAAAGTTGTTTGTAGCATCTGCATCTACGTTTCCATAAATGTAAGAAGGAAATGGGTTTGCGACCAAGTTCCAACGTCTACCAGCACCTGAATTCACAGCATCATTATTTTGAATTGCAACGGTTTGGTCTGCAGTTGCAACAGTTCCTGTAAAAGCGAGTGTCGTTCCACTTGTTGTTGCCATTTGGTATCCTTGTCCTAAATTTAAATTCCCTGCAGTCGAGGTAGTGGCGTTTGTCCAGGTATCTGAAGTATTATCATAAGAACCTACTGCATAAGTTCCGCTTCCATTTGTGGCTATAGCTGCAGCGTTATTAGTTTCCGTTATAAAAGAATTAATAGACAATCCAGATACAGGAGGCCCTATTAAATCCCACTCATCAACACCTACTATGTTTACATATCTGTTGTAAATAATATTACCTGTGGAAGTACCTCCAACAATTATAGAAGAAAATTCATCTGAATCTGAATTTAAGGTAACTGTTCCATTATTAGTGAAATTACCCGTAAGAGTTAAGTTAGAATTACTAGCAATTGTAAAGCTACCACCACTGTCAATAGTTAAGTTGTTTACTACTGCTGTTGTTGTACTTCCAGCTTCAATTGTCTGTCCTGATGATATTGTAATATTGGTACTTGATGTCGGTACATTGCCAGATGACCAGTTTGAGGCAGTATCCCATTGGTTATCTCCACTAAAATTTGTGAAGGTTCCTACGGTAACCACAAAAGCAGTGGATGTTATCCACTCTGTGCCTGTCATATTTGTTAAAGCACCATCATAACTAGCACCTGTAGCAGAGGCAAAATTACTTGAAACTGTGTTGGTGTCAGGTTCATTGAATTTATAATACGCGACCAAATTGCCTTCGTTACCGGTCAGCTCACTGTTCATATTGGCTGAGATTTCTGAAGTAGTACGAACATCATTCCAAATACGCATCTCGTCTATTTGACCATCTAAATAGTCACCCATAGAACCAGTACAACCATCATCACTATCACTACCAATTAATAAATTACAACTACCAAAGGATAGTGCACCAATAGGTGCAGATGTAGTGCTGCCGATGGACACACCATCACGATACAAGGTGGCATTTACACCACTTCTTGTTAATGTAATATGATGCCAAGCTGTATCCGTAGTTGAGCTGTCTCTAATTACCTCGCTACCACCAATCCATACAGCCAACTCACCATCAGTGTTTTTAATTATTATAAGTTCATTATCACCACCAATACTAAAAATACTTTCTTTCCTTGCAGCAGTGTTAAATTTAACCCAAGCAGAATAAGTGAAATCTCCCGTTGGTAACGTTATACCAGCAGCAACATAATCATTTGTGCCATCAAATGCCAACGCATTGTTAGCACTGGGGTTATTCAGCGCTTTAAAGGTGGTAGAGGTGTGTGTAGTAGCTGTATTACCTGCTATATCTGATACATTAGTGGTCAGTATGTAGTCGGTATTATTTGACAAGGCTTGTAAGTCTGCCGCTGTAACGGTTATGCTAGCAGAGTTTAAAGAAACGTTGCCAGTGTAATTTACACTATTTAAGGTGAGCGTTACCGTTTGTCCGTCTTCAACACCGCTGGTAACAACTGTTACTGTACCATTAACACTGTCTTCTACTTCAGTTAGGAAGTCACCCCAATTTGCAGTGACCGAAGAGATGGTTGGTGCAAAAACTGTAGACGCTGTCCACTCTGTACCTGTCATATTGGTTAACGCGCCATCATAGCTAGCACCTGTAGCAGAGGCAAAGTTACTTGCAACAGTGTTGGTGTCAGATTCATTAAATTTGTAATACGCCACCAATCCAGCCTCGTTACCATTCAGTTCATTGGTCATATTGGTTGAGATTTCAGAAGCAGTTCGTGCATCATTCCAAATGCGGACTTCGTCAATAAGACCATCAAAACCACCTATAGGACCTGGGCCACTGTAAGCTCCAATGTACAACGAAGTTGAATAAGTAGAAATAGAACCCGTTGCGGTAGTAGATGACTCTTCTACTCCATCTATATATACTTTAATAGTGCTTCCACTATAAACACAAGCAACATGATGCCATTGGCCAGCAGTTAAAGATGCTGAAGTCTGTGTAACTTGTCTTGTGCCACCTAGACTGAGAGCAAAGTAAATTTCTCCACCAGATCTAACCTCCACATGATACTGATAATAAGGCTCTCCACTGCTCGAATACCCCTTATCAAGAATAGTCTGACGGGAACCTAATCCATCAGTTTTAACCCAGGTTTCAATAGATATTGCAGATGTTAGATTTAGAATGTTTCCTAGATTCACATAATCATCAACACCATCAAAATCTAGTGCATTATTTTGCGCTTGAAAATCTGTAGTAAAAAAAAGTGCGAATATAATAAAGAAAGTAGTAATGATTTTTTTTGATTGAAAGGGGAGTGTATTATTCAAATTTGTTGCTGTTTTTTTATGTTGATGCTTAATATAAAAATAGTAGTATGTGTATTTTGTGCTACAAGAAATTGTTAAAAAAAGGGGAAAGTCGTTATTTTATAAAAAACCATTTAGTGTGCGTAAATAATACATCAAATATTCAATTTATTTTTTCATTTTGACAAGGCTTAAGTTTAAATTAATTACTCAAATATAACAAAAAAACTCTAGGGTTCATATAAAACTGTGAAAGCCCTCAAAATAGAAAGTGATTTTAAAAAAATTAATACTAAATTTCTATTAATCTTTTGAACTCAATTTTTTTCAATTATTGATTTCGATACAGAGACTAAAAAAGGGTTGAGTCTGTCGAAATAACATAAATGCAGGAAATAGGTCGAAAATTTTAAGTGATAAAAAGCAAAAAACCGTTGAAAATCAAAAGATTAACAACGGTTATTGTACTGAAGGCGGGACTTGAACCCGCACGGCCATTACTGACCACTGGATTTTAAGTCCAGCGTGTCTACCAATTCCACCACTTCAGCATTGGTATTGTTTTGAGTTAGAGCGAAAGACGGGATTTGAACCCGCGACCCCCACCTTGGCAAGGTGATGCTCTACCCCTGAGCTACTTTCGCAGTCTTTTTTTCAATGAACTTAAGCATTAGCTTAATTTTGCTCCCCCTCAAGGACTCGAACCTTGGACCCTCTGATTAACAGTCAGATGCTCTAACCAACTGAGCTAAGGAGGAGTTTGCTTCACAAAATTGTGATTAGCGAGTGCAAATATATACCTTTTTAGAGTACTGCCAAATACTTTTTGATAAAAAATCAAAAAACTTTTTATTTCATTATTCTAGAGAAAAAAAATTCCCTTTTATCTCAAAAATCGTATTTTTGTTCATTAGTACAGCTTATTAAAAAAGCAGAAAGTATATTATGGATAAATTTTCGTTCTTAAACGCAGCACACACAGGCTTTATCGCCGATTTATATGATAAATATTTGGTGAATCCAGATACAGTTGAACCAAGTTGGAGAAGCTTTTTTCAAGGGTATGATTTAGCAAATGAAGATTATTCCTTAAAAGATGAAGAAAACTTACTAGAAGTTCCGTCTGAAGTTCGCAAAGAATTCCTTGTTGCTGATTTAATTAATGGATACAGAACTCGTGGGCATTTGTTTACTGAAACAAATCCTGTAAGAGAAAGAAGACAATACCAACCAACTTTAGATCTTGAAAATTTCGGATTATCTGTAAATGATTTAGATAAAGAGTTTTCAGCAGGTGAAATTATAGGGGTAGGTAAAACTAAACTTTCTATCATAATTAAACACTTAAAGCGTATCTATTGTGATTCTATTGGTGTAGAATACATGTACATGCGTAGTCCAGAAAAATTAAAATGGTGGCAAAACCGTATTAATGAAAATGATAATCACCCAAAATACAATTCTGAAGCTAAAAAATATATCTTAGGTAAATTAAATCAAGCCGTAACGTTTGAAAGTTTTTTACAAACAAAATATGTTGGGCAAAAGCGATTTTCTTTAGAAGGTGGTGAAGCTTTAATTCCTGGAATTAGTGTTATTCTAAGAGATGCTGCTGAAAAATTCGGTGTAAAAGAATGTGTTTTAGGAATGGCGCATAGAGGTCGCTTAAACACCTTGGTTAATATTTTTAAAAAACCCGTTAGAGACTTATTTAGTGAGTTTGAAGGAAAAGATTTTGAAGATCAAAATATTGATGGAGATGTAAAGTATCACTTAGGTTTAACTTTAAGTAAAACATATAGAGATGGTAATGAGATCAAAATGAACTTGGTTCCAAATCCATCTCACTTAGAAACTGTTGCAGCTGTAGCAGAAGGAATCACAAGAGCAAAAATAGACAGAAAATACAATGGTGATTCTAGTAAAATATTACCGATAGTTATTCATGGAGATGCAGCAATTGCTGGTCAAGGAATTGCTTATGAGATTGTTCAAATGGCCAAATTAAATGGTTATAAAACCGGAGGAACAATTCATATCGTTGTAAATAACCAAATAGGTTTTACAACGAACTATTTAGATGCACGCTCAAGTACTTATTGTACAGATGTTGCAAAAGTTACCTTATCACCTGTTTTACACGTAAATGCAGATGATACAGAAGCTGTTTGTCACGCAATGGAGATGGCATTACATTACAGAATGAAGTTTAAAAGCGATATTTTTATTGACTTATTAGGATATAGAAAATATGGCCATAATGAAGGTGATGAACCTCGTTTTACACAACCAAAACTATACAAAGCAATTTCTAAGCATCAAAATCCGAAAGATATTTATGCAACACAATTAATTGCAGAAGGTACTATTGACACCTCTTACCTAACAGGAATTACGAACGAGTTTAAACAAATGCTTGAAAAAGAATTTGAAGAAGCTAAAAAAGTAAAAACATCTAAGGTTAGAGAATTCATGAAATCTACATGGAAAGGCTATGAGCGTAAGCGATTAGACACCATGATGCTTACTGATGATACAAAATATGATCTTGAGAAGTTAAAAAATATTGCAAAAGTTGTTTCTACAGTTCCAGAAAACGTAAAGTTTGTTCGTAAAGCTGAACGTATTTTAAATGGTAGAAAACAAATGGCTTTTGAAACCAATCAATTAGATTGGGGAATGGCAGAAAATCTTGCTTATGGTTCTTTAATGGAAGAAGGTTATAATGTTCGTATTTCTGGTCAAGATGTAGAAAGAGGAACTTTCTCTCACAGACATGCTATTTTACGTGATGAAATTACTGAAGAAAGAATCAATTTATTAAATACAAACCCAAATAATAAAGGGCAAATGACGATTTACAATTCGTTATTGTCTGAATATGGTGTTCTTGGTTTCGATTATGGTTATGCTATGGCAAACCCTAATACGTTAACCATTTGGGAAGCGCAGTTTGGAGATTTCTCTAACGGAGCACAAATAATGTTCGATCAATATATTTCTGCAGCAGAAGACAAATGGAAGTTACAAAACGGAATTGTAGTACTTTTACCTCACGGTTACGAAGGGCAAGGTTCTGAACATTCATCTGCAAGAATAGAACGTTATTTACAATTATGTGCAATAGATAATATGACCGTTGCAAATTGTACTACACCTGCAAATTTCTATCACTTGTTACGTAGACAAATGAAACGCGATTACAGAAAACCTTTAATTGTTTTTACACCTAAGAGTTTATTGCGTCATCCAAAAGCTACGAATACTATTGAAGAATTAGCAACTGGTGAATTCCAAGAAGTTATTGATGATACACTAAACCCAACTGGAGTTACCAAGTTAGTTTTCTGTATGGGTAAATTCTATTATGATTTACTTGCAGAACGTGAAATCTTAGGAAGAGAAGATATCGCTTTGGTTAGAATTGAACAATTATTCCCTTTGCATTTAGAAAAGATTCAAAAAGTAATAGATCGTTATCCAAATGTTGAAGAATATATTTGGGCACAAGAAGAACCAAGAAACATGGGTGCTTGGAGTTTTATGTTAGAACGTTTTGAGTTAGTGAAATTAAATGTTCGTTCTCGTAAATATTATGCTGTACCAGCTGCAGGATCTAGTACACGTTTCAAGAAACGTCATAAAGCGGTTATCGATAGTGTTTTTAGTAATGAGTAAGTGCGTTAAGGATTGAAACGCCCAAATAATAAAAAATAATAAATTAGATGCTGAAACATATTCAGCACAAGTAAAAATAAGAACTGATGATTTTAGAAATGAAAGTTCCTTCCCCGGGAGAATCGATTACAGAAGTAGAAATTGCAACGTGGTTAGTTGAAGATGGAGACTATGTAGAAAAAGATCAACCTATTGCAGAAGTAGATTCTGACAAAGCAACCTTAGAATTGCCTGCTGAAGAAAGTGGAATTATCACTTTAAAAGCGGAAGAAGGGGATGCTGTTGCAGTCGGTGCAGTTGTTTGTTTAATTGATACAAGTGCCGCAAAACCAGAAGGGGATGCGCCAAAAACCGAGATTAAAAAAGAAGAAAAGAAAGTTGCCGTAAAAGAAGCTCCTAAAGCTGCAACTTACGCTTCTGGAACTGCTTCGCCTGCTGCTAAAAAAGTATTAGCTGAAAAAGGAATTGCTACATCAGCAATAAAAGGAACAGGAAAAGATGGAAGAATTACGAAGGATGATGCTGTAAAAGCTGTACCATCTATGGGAACTCAACCTGCAAATGGTTCTAGAGGAACTGAGCGTAAGAAAATGTCTATGTTGCGTAGAAAAGTTGCGGAACGTTTGGTTGCTGTAAAAAGCGAAACTGCCATGTTAACTACTTTTAACGAAGTAAACATGCAGCCAATTTTCGATTTACGTACTCAATTTAAAGAAGCCTTTAAAGCAAAACATGGTGTTGGATTAGGCTTTATGTCTTTCTTCACTTTAGCTGTGGTAAGAGCGTTAAAATTGTATCCTGATGTGAATTCTATGATTGATGGAGATTTCCAAATCAAGAATGATTTTCACGACATATCGATTGCAGTTTCTGGTCCTAAAGGATTAATGGTGCCTGTAATTAGAAATGCGGAAGAGTTATCTTTTAGAGGTGTAGAATCTGAAGTGAAACGTTTAGCAATTAGAGCTAGAGACGGACAAATAACAATTGATGAAATGACAGGTGGAACTTTTACAATCACCAACGGTGGTGTATTTGGTTCTATGTTGTCTACGCCAATTTTAAATCCTCCACAAAGTGGAATTTTAGGAATGCACAATATTGTAAACAGACCAATGGCAGTAAATGGTGAAGTTGTAATTCAGCCAATTATGTACGTTGCTTTGTCTTACGATCACAGAATTATAGATGGTAGAGAATCTGTTGGTTTCTTAGTAGCTGTTAAAGAAGCTTTAGAAAATCCAATGGAATTATTGATGGATAACAACCCAACAAAAACGTTGGAAATGTAGTCTATCCATTTAAACTTATAAATATTCAAAATCCCGAGCTTTTGCTTGGGATTTTTTATGAAATAATTTTTAATTATTTATCTTGCATCAAAAAGCGACAATGCCTACAAACCCTGAACTAGAACTTGCCTTACAATTCATAGAGAAAACCGATAGGAATCTTTTTATTACAGGAAAAGCAGGAACAGGAAAAACTACTTTTTTACATAAAATAAAAAGTGAATCTTTAAAAAGAATGGTTATTGTTGCGCCAACTGGTGTGGCTGCAATTAATGCAAAAGGCGTTACGATTCATTCCTTTTTTCAAATGCCTTTTGGTCCAATTTTACCAAACCAAATTGCAAATACATCGAATGCGCAACGTAAATTTTCAAAGACAAAAATTGATATTATCAAATCTTTAGATTTAATAATTATTGATGAAATTTCTATGGTGCGTGCAGATTTATTGGATGGAATAGATCAAGTAATGAGACGTTACAAAAACCGAAATAAGGTATTTGGTGGCGCACAAATTTTAATGATTGGGGATTTGCAACAATTAGCACCCGTTGTAAGACCAAACGAATGGAGTTTATTACAACAACATTATAATACAGTTTACTTTTTTAGTTCTAAAGCGTATCAAGAAGCAAATGTTGTTTCTATAGAATTGAAGCATATTTATCGTCAAAAAAATGCTGATTTCATCAAAATTTTGAATGAAATTAGAAATGATAATTTATCAGAAGAATCTGCTAAAATTTTAAATAGTCGTTATGCTCCTACCTTTTCTCCGACTAAAGATGATGGTTATATTACTTTAACAACGCATAATAATAGAGCCAATTTAATCAACAATTCTGAGCTTAATAAGCTCAAAAATAGAAGCTACTTTTTTGATGCAGAAATTTCAGGAAAGTTTAATGAAAATGCATTTCCTAATTCAGAGAGGTTAGAATTAAAAATTGGTGCGCAAGTAATGTTTATCAAAAATGATTCATCCCCTGAAAAAAGATATTTCAATGGAAAAATAGGAATTGTAACTGACATCTCTAAAGAGAATGTTACTGTACAATGCGCGAATGAGATTGATGAAATTGTTACAGAAAAAGAAATGTGGGATAATGTAAATTATTCAATTAACGAAGAAACGAAAGCAATTAAGGAGGATGTTATCGGTTCTTTTACTCAAATTCCTTTGCGTTTAGCTTGGGCAATTACCATTCATAAAAGTCAGGGTTTAACTTTTGAAAGAGCGATTATAGATGCAGAAGCTTCTTTTGCACACGGGCAAACCTATGTTGCCTTAAGTAGATGTACTTCTTTAGAAGGTTTGGTTTTGAAAACACCCATTACAAGCAGCGCTATTATTAACGATAAAACAGTAAGTGTTTTTAATGAAAGTGTCGAAGAAAATCATCCTGATGAAAATATTTTAAATGAATCTGAAAAACATTTTCAGTTGAATTTAATTTCTGAATTGTTAGATTATCAGCCACTTTTATACCCAACTACACGATTGATTGATATTTTTTACAAGAATCAAACAAGTATTAAAGGGGAAGTTATTGATCATTTGCAAACCATAAAAGATGATGGAATTGTTGCATTAATGAAGGTTTCTAGCGGATTTAAAAATCAGCTTTTACAAATATCCGAAGAGGGTGTTTTACCAGAAAACAGCTCCCAAATTCAAGAGCGGTTTACAAAAGCGGTAGATTATTTTATAACAAAAACAAAAAATCATATTCTAAATCCTTTAAATGCTATTTCATTTTCAACGGATAATAAAGCCGTAAAAAAGGACTTTTCTAAACAGTTTGACTCGTTACAAGAAAAGTTATTAGAGAAACTTTTTGCACTCCAAAAAATGCCAAATGGTTTTAAAGTACAAGAATATTTACAAGTAAGAGCGAAAGCCGTTTTACAAAAATCGGATCCTACTAAAAAGAAAAAAGTGGCTTCTAAACGTGATCCCATTTTAGCATTAAAATTACGTGAACTAAGGGACGGAATTTCAAAAGATTTAGGAATTCCACATTTTCAAATTTTCACTCAAGAAACTTTATATGCAATGTGTGACGAATTGCCTAGAACAGAAACAGCCTTGTTAAAGATTGTTGGAATGGGAAAAACCCGTGTACATAAATATGGAGAGGAGATTTTAGAGGCGATTGAAACATATTGCTCAGAAAACGGAATTAACAAGTTCAATAAGCAAAAGAAAGAAGATAAGAAGCCAACCAAACAAATTACTTTTGAGTTGTTTAAATCGGGGCTTTCAGTAAAAGAAGTTGCGAATGAAAGAAGCCTTACTTCTGGAACTATAGAAAGTCATTTGGCAAGTTATATTCCTTCTGGCGATATTGATATTTTAGAGTTGATAGATATAAAACGCTATAAGAAACTTATAAAAGCAATTGAAGAAACGAAGTTTAAAAACTTAACAGAACTCAAAGAAAAAGTAGATAAATCTTTTAGTTTTATGGAATTGAGAATGGTTTTATTGTCCATGGAGAGTTAGATTTTTTGTAAAATAACAATGATTTTTACTTCAAATCCTTCAAAAGTAATTGTACTGTTTTTCTACCATTCCATTCGTTTTCATCTAAAGCGTAAACAATATCAAAATCATTTTGCACAAAGTCCATTTTATCCCCTAAATTAAAACCAATAGCATTGTAGGTTTTTTGATTATCACCCTGAAAAACATTTAGTTTTAAATGCGTTTTATCTGCGCCAACTTGTTTTCCGTAGCCATTATCACGAACACAAGTAGATTTAAAAGTAGGCTTCATATTCAAGGGTCCGAAAGGCGCCATTTGTTGAATAATTCTAAAAAACTTGGGTGTAATTTCTGATAAATCGATTTCTGCATCTACAGAAATCTCTGGAGTCAATAATTTTTTATCAATCGTTCTTTCAACAACTTCTTCGAACTTATTTTTAAAATTGGTGTAATTTTCTGGCAACAAAGTTAAACCAGCAGCATATTTATGTCCGCCAAATTGTTCTATAAATTCTGAGCATTCATGCAATGCATCATACACATCAAAACCTTTCACAGAACGAGCAGAAGCAGCTAATTTATCTCCACTTTTTGTAAAAACTAACGTAGGTCTGTAATATTTTTCTATCAATCGAGAAGCGACAATACCAATAACACCTTTATGCCAATCCTCTTGATAGACAACTGTTGAAAAACCTTGTTCTTCTTCATTATCAATAATTTGAATGATGGCTTGATCCGTAATTTTTTTATCTAATTCTTTTCTATCCGCATTAAAAATTTCTATCGCAGCAGCAAATTCTATTGCCGAATCTAAATCCATTTCAGTTAACAATTCGACAGCATAATTTCCATGTCTCATTCTTCCTGCAGCATTTATTCTTGGCGCAATAATAAAAACAACATCTGTAATTGTAAGTTCAGTCTTTTTTGTTTGATGAATAATTGCTTTAATTCCGTTTCTAGGACTATTGTTAATTACTTGTAAACCATGATAAGCCAAAACTCTATTTTCACCATTCATAGGTACAATATCTGCCGCAATTGCTGTTGCTACCAAATCTAAATAAGGTACAAAATCTTCAATAGTTTGATTTCTAGAAACACCTAAAGCTTGTATCAATTTAAACCCAACTCCACAACCACACAATTCATCAAAAGGGTAGTTACAGTCTTCTCTTTTTGCATTTAAAATAGCGACTGCATTTGGAATTTCAGCCCCTGGTTTATGGTGATCACAAATTATAAAATCAATGTTTTTTTCTGAAGCATACGCTACTTTCTCAATCGCTTTTATACCACAATCTAAGGCAATAATTAAAGAAAAATCATTGTCTTTGGCAAAATCAATTCCTAGATAAGAAACCCCGTAACCTTCTGCATATCTATCTGGAATGTACGTTGCAATATTCGGAGTTATCGTTTTTAAGTAGGAAAAAACTAAAGAAACGGCTGTTGTTCCATCCACATCATAATCGCCATAAATTAAAATATTTTCGTTGTTAGCAATTGCAGTTTCAATTCTTGCAACTGCAACATCCATATCTTTCATTAAAAAAGGATCATGAATCTCCTCTAAACTTGGGCGAAAGTAATTTTTAGCATCCTCAAATGTTACAATATTTCTTTGACAAAGAATGGATGCTATAACTGCATCTACCTGAAGCTCTTTGGCTAATTTATCTACTTTTTCTTTTTCGGGTTGTGGTTTTAACGTCCATCTCATAGCAATTTTTGGAAGTTTAGTTAAGTACTAGATTTTATGTAAATGAATTTCTATAGAGATTTCTGCAAATTGTCTAAACATTTCCATCACCCCACAGTATTTTGTTACTGATAAATTTACTGCTTTTTGAATTTTATCAGGCTGTAATTCCGCATCAGAAAAATGATAATCTACTTTTACTTTATTGTAAAATCTAGGATGTTCATCTGTTAATTCACCTGTAACTTCAATTTTAAAATCTGCCACTTCTGCACGCATTTTCTTCAATAAAGAAACGACATCTAAACCAGAACAACCCGCCAAAGAAGACAGCATTAGCGCTTTTGGCCCAAAACCAATTGTATCTTTATTTTCTTCATCCGCAGCAGAAAACATTGTTAATTTATGTCCACTTGGGTTATCAGATTCAAATTGCTCTTTTTCTGTCCAAACCGTTGTAACTATATTTTTTTCCATTCTATAATATATTTAAGAATTGATGTATTAAATTGTACTTTCTTACAAAAATAAGAAAACGCATATAAATTAATGATTAAAAAGGATAAATCTCTACAGTTTAAAAATAAAATATGGCATTAGTAACACCTTTATCAGCAGAACATAATTTAGAAACAAAAGAATTAGCAACGTTTTTTAATGAGACTTTAGGGTTTTGTCCAAATTCAGTTTTAACAATGCAACGTAGACCTGAAATCTCGAAAGCATTCATCAATCTAAATAAAGCTGTTATGGCAAATGAAGGCAGCGTTACTTCTGCCTTAAAAAGAATGATTGCTTGGGTTTCTAGTAATGCTACAGGTTGTAGATATTGCCAAGCACATGCAATTAGAGCTGCAGAACGTTATGGAGCAGAACAAGAGCAATTAGATAATATTTGGGAGTATAGAACTCATGCTGCATTTTCTGATGCAGAAAGAGCCGCTTTAGATTTTTCTTTGGCAGCTTCAATGGTGCCAAATGCAGTAGATGCAAAAATTAAAGAGAAATTATATAAATATTGGGATGAAGGTGAAATTGTAGAAATGTTAGGAGTAATTTCTCTTTTTGGATATTTAAATAGATGGAATGATTCTATGGGAACAACTCTTGAAGAAGACGCTATAGAAAGTGGAAATCAGTTTTTAGGAAAACATGGTTTTGAGGTTGGTAAACATGATGGTTCTAAATATTAAAAACAAATAAAACAGGGCTGGAAAATAATTGCGAAGATTAAGGGTTGCAAACATACCTAGACTATAGACGATGTAGCTGCAATAAAGAAACAGTAATTGTATATAAAAAAAATAAGGGCTGTAAAAACAGCCCCTATACAATTTATAAATCCCCCAACTTATAATTGCTTATTACTGATACAAAGAAACATTAGTTTCTAATATATTTCTTTAAAAATTCGGTTATTCACTTTTTACACTCGATGAATGACGTAAATGTTTCGTTAAGAAAAAAAAGCAACTATAAAAGGTTTAATTTTTTCATTAATTCACTCTTATTAGACCTACTTAAAAGGAACAATATCTTGGAACACCAAAAACACTTTTATCTTTCTTTTAATATTGGTTTTACTAAATAATCAGCAGTTGCAGCATCAATAATAATAACTATATATGAATCTGCCTATCAATCTGTTGATCTAATGAAATAAAAGTTTCGGTTCTAGAAACACCTTTAATGCTTTGAATATCCTTATTTAAAAGATGCATTAAATCTTCATTATTCTTGCAAAGAACCTTTATAAAGATTGCGTAATTACCCGTTGTATAATGACTTTCTATAACCTCGGGAATCTCTTTTAATCTTTTTATTGCTGAAGAATATAAACTTGAAGAATCTAAAAAAACACCAACAAAAGCTGTTGTTGTATATCCTAAAGACTTCGGATTTATCACCATTTTATAACCATCAATTAATTGCGATTTTTCTAATTTTCGTAAACGTTGATGAATGGCTGCTCCAGAAATACCAACCTCTCTAGCAATGCTTAACACAGGAGTTCTGGCGTCTTTTACTAATCTTTTTATGATAATTTTATCAATCCCGTCAATTTTCATTCTAAAAACAATTTAGGTTAAAGATAAAAAAAATAGAGAATACAAAAGTGTATTCTCTATTTTAATATATTATTGAAACTAAAATTCAGTTTAAGGTTTCATTACAAAATCTTCCATAAATTTAGTTGTGTAATTACCTGCAAGATAATCTGGATGCTCCATTAATTGTCTATGAAAAGGAATTGTTGTTTTAATTCCTTCAATTACAAATTCATCTAAAGCACGTTTCATTTTATTAATTGCTTCTTCTCTTGTTTGAGCAGTCACAATTAATTTTGCAATCATAGAATCGTAATTTGGCGGAATCATATAACCTGCATATACATGTGTATCCATTCTTACTCCATGACCACCAGGGGCATGAAAAGTAGTAACTTTTCCTGGATTAGGTCTAAAGTTATTATGAGGATCTTCAGCATTAATTCTACATTCTATAGAATGTAATTGTGGGTAATAATTTTTTCCTGAAATTGGAACTCCGGCTGCTACTAAAATCTGTTCACGAATTAAATCGTAATTCACAACTTCTTCAGTAATTGGATGCTCTACTTGTATACGAGTATTCATCTCCATAAAGTAGAAATTTCTGTGTTTATCAACCAAAAATTCTACCGTTCCTGCACCTTCATATTTAATATATTCTGCTGCCTTTACAGCTGCAGTACCCATATTCTCTCTCAATTCATCTGTCATGAAAGGAGAAGGCGTTTCTTCTGTTAATTTTTGATGACGTCTTTGTACAGAACAATCTCTTTCTGATAAATGACACGCTTTTCCGTAAGAATCTCCAACAATTTGAATCTCAATATGTCTTGGCTCTTCAATCAACTTTTCCATGTACATATCATCATTCCCAAAGGCTGATTTACTTTCATGTCTAGCTGCGTCCCAAGCGTCTTTTAAGTTTTCTGGTTTCCAAACGGCACGCATTCCTTTACCTCCACCTCCAGCAGAAGCTTTTAGCATTACAGGGTAACCTGTTTCTAATGCAACTTTTATACAATCTTCAAAATCAATGATAACACCTTCAGAACCAGGTACACAAGGCACACCTGCTTCGATCATCGTAGACTTCGCGTTAGCTTTGTCTCCCATTTGATCAATCATTCTTCCAGAAGCACCAATAAATTTTATGTTATGTTCTTCACATAAATTAGAAAACTTAGCATTTTCAGATAAGAATCCATATCCTGGATGAATAGCATCTGCATTTGTAATTTCTGCAGCAGCTATAATATTAGACATTTTTAAATAAGACTCACTACTAGGAGCTGGACCAATACAAACAGCTTCATCTGCAAATCTAACGTGTAAACTTTCTTCATCTGCTTTAGAATAAACAGCTACCGTTTTTATGCCCATTTCTTTACAGGTTCTAATTACACGTAATGCAATTTCACCTCTATTGGCAATTAATATTTTTTTAAACATCATTGTTAAATTAGTTCGTTAGAAAATTGGATTGTTGAATTTTTTAAAAAATTAAGCCTTTAAAAAATCTAGAAATCTAAACATCTAAATTAAGATGGATCTACTAAAAATAATGGTTGATCATATTCTACCGGAGAAGAATCATCAACTAAAACTTTAACAATTTTACCTGAAACTTCAGATTCAATTTCGTTAAATAATTTCATTGCTTCAATCACACAAACTGTGTCACCAACATTTATATCTGTACCAACTTCAACAAAATTCGGTTTGTCTGGTGAAGGTTTTCTGTAAAAAGTTCCAATAATTGGAGATTTTACTGTAATGTAATTAGAGTCATCATTCTCTGCTACCGCAACTGCTGCAGGTTCTGCTGCTAACGGTGCAGCAACTGGAGCTCCAACTATAGGTAAGCCTGCCATAGGAGCAGCTTGAACAAATGTAGTTTCTGTTTTTTCAGAACCAGTTTTAATTGTAATCTTAATGTCTTCCATTTCTAACTTTACCTCGCTAGCGCCAGATTTTGCTACAAATTTTATAAGATTTTGAATTTCTTTAATATCCATGCTTCTTACTATTTAGTTA
>Ga0308003_1000276_pt1 | contig 25480 bp, 20 predicted proteins | sample Neamet36_FD_203159 | JGI IMG/M metagenome (GOLD analysis project Ga0308003, IMG submission 203159) | Marine microbial communities from water near the shore, Antarctic Ocean - #36 | ecosystem: Environmental > Aquatic > Marine > Unclassified | place: Southern Ocean | collected 2014-06-06
AGTAGCATTGTCAGAAATATTAACGTTAGATGGTGACACAAATACGACTGATCCAGGTATAATTGTATCAGATGATGGGGCACCGTTAACCATTGGACGCAACTGCATCTGAACTGGAATGCTGGCATCTTTTGTTTTAAAGTATGCATCAATTTTTGTTACAAATACACCATCTGTCTCTGTCACCAAGAATGATTCGGCCACTGGATCTGACCAGCGTACACGTACGGGTGGAGCTGACCAACTACTTGTAACAACTCTATTAGATGTTACGGTTGATCTTTCAGAAGATATACCAAGAATTCGAGTTGAAAGAACATCCCGTTGGAATGTTTCGATAACACCTTGAGCAACAAATAGTGCAATACCAACAGAAGACGCATCATTTTCATTAGGAGCTGTAATATCAAGAAGCTTGAGCTCTCTTGACCCAGCCCTAAACTTGATAGCCTCAGTGTTAGGAATAAAGAACGAACCAGTCATTTTACCTTCACCATCAGTGAATAGGCTTGACGCGCCATCTGGGTGAGCAACCGCTGTATTGTATCTTGTACCATAGTCAATGTTGGCATCAGACACTCGTGTGAATACTCCGCCTTCGTCTCTTACCCAATTGGTAACATCAATATCGTCAAAGAAAGCAAACATACGACTGTTAGGCTTAAGGCCTTCGGCTTTAAACGCAACCTTTTGTGAACGCATGAATGGAATTAATGCAACATCAACTACACGATCACCAACAATTTCTCTAATAGTTTCGTTAAGCACAACTCTATTAACCGTAGTAACAGTATTTGTTTGTGTGCCTGAGTTACCACTCGTTCCAAAGTTATTAGAAAAACTTACTTGGGATGAATTAGTACTTGTGTTTACGACACGGCCAACACTAAGGTTGTTAATATCTGTTCCGCCCCAGTTCCATTCCCAATTATTCCACAGATTTGCTTGTGATGTATTCAATCGTTGACCACCGTCAATGACTCTGTCTGCGGCACGCACAGTTTCTTTCCAGTTATCGGAAGCTGGAGAAAGTGTTACTGCACCGAGGTTTGTAATAGCAGCGAAAGGGTTAATATTAATTGTACCAGATGCTTGATCCTGTACAATGTATTCGCCTTCTCCGTATTTCAGGTAAATATTATCACCCTTCTTGATAACACCAGATGATTTATCTGAGTCATACTTAAGAAGAATATTGTTTTCGACAAATGAAGGACGTAAAATTTTATCACGTGGATCTATTGATGCACGGTATTCAACGTTGCGTACGTCTGTTGCTAATTGATCTGAGAAGTTATCTACTAAGAAACCGGCCTTTGTTCTGTCATTACCAGCATTATCAAAAACAAGAAGGTTTTTAAGATCAAGTTCGAGCAATGACAGTGTGGCAATTTCTTCTACTTGGTTAATACGTGATTCAAGCTTACCAATGTCTTTCATTGTATAACGCTTATTCTCAATTGGCGTAGTAACCATATCAGTTGTAGATATTGTATAAGGATTTAGATCAGAGCGCCAAATCTCAAGAGAGTTGTTTGGGGTTTCTGGGTATTTCGGTGTAAGAGATGATTGTCCTTCAATAACAGTAATGTCGCCTTCTTGTGTAGCAACAATTTTGTCTTGACGTGGCAAATAGTATTCTGTGTCAAACTGAATCAAGTCAGTGTTATCTGGTAGTTCGTTGATACGAGCAGTAGCAGACGTAAAGTCAGAATCTTTGTCAGTCTTACGTGGTCTAAAGTCAAGTACGTTACGCAACTGGACAACAGAACCATCATTTAATGTGTGAGAAGGAATGTTCTCATAGTTAACTTGGCCTTGATAAGAGTTGACCGCAAAGAAATCACCGGACGCACCGTGTGTAAAATATTTAAATCTTACAAATACATTGCCTGTCGGAGATGTTACACCACCTTTAAGAATTAGTTTTGCTGGCGCATACCAATTATCACGTTGACCGTTGTCAATAATGAAACGATTAGCTAAGCTTGAACCGGCTGAGTCTGAGTCAGTCAATCTGACAACTTCATATAAGTCAGGCTTATTCAGAGAAACAAATTTGTTACCAGTTCCGTCAGATTCAATCGCAGCGCTAAGTGTAGCTTCAATAAGTGTCTTAGCCCTAACCGCACCGGCAGACTTATTAACCTTAGCCATAACTTCGATGTTAGAACTTGTAGGTCCGCCCGTAATCGCAGCAGATTGTGTACCTGCACCTGATATTGATGTACTAATAATAGCACCATCAGAATCAACCGATACAATCCAATCGTTAGTATTAGAAAATGTTTCGCCAGCCGCAGTCAAAGTAAGTGATGCGTTTCCGGAAGGATCGAGTGTGGCGTTAAACTTACGTTGTACTTCAAGAGAAATATCTGATATAATCTTAGGTCGAGCAGTAGGTAGAGAAAACAGCAAACTGTTGTCAGATACTTCTTTAATAACTGCAACGCTATTTTCAAGGAGAATATCTGCATAGTCAAGTGCCGATCCGCCGACCGATCTTACAGCTCTAAATGATTGACCACTATTCATCTTAATATCAAATAGGTACAATCTATAGTTAGAGCCATCTTCTTCGACAGCACGGACACGACAAGTACCAATAGTAGCACCACCGTGTGTGACTGCTGATCTTAGGTTTCTTTGTTGGAACACATTGATGTTAGGAACACCAACCATGTTGTTTGATATAATATAATTACCGTATGTTGCCGCAACAACATCGTTATTAACTGAAATTGTTTCTCGTGCTTTATTCACATCAAATGATTTTGGTGTAGGAATATCTACTCTAAAGCCATTTACATATGCAATACCAGGTGATATAGTAAGCTTAAGTTTAGCAGCATTGGTCTCATGTTCAATATACTTAAGCTTAAATTGTTTAGCAGTAAAGTCGCCATTCGTTTCAAGCGTTCTTTTTGCTAAGCGATCTTCAAGAATATTATAGCTGTTATTTCCAGATACTGTTTCAACCACAATACCATCTACAACTCGACAGAAGAATAAGAAGTTCTCATCAGAGTCTACTAGATTTTTTGTAGTAAGTTGTAATCTAATACGATAACGATCTGCACCTGGTGCGGACCGGTTAGCCGTTGCCCCTTGGTTATCAAATAATGCTTCAACATCACCTGAACCAACAATGTCTTGCGATACAATAAATCCTACAGTACTAGTTGGAGTTACTCCGTACTTAGAAAGAATAAGCTCTTGCTTTGCAGCAAATACGAAGTGGCCTTGTGTAAAGTAATCACCACCACGTACAGAGATTTTAGAACCTTGGCCGATAGCAGGGTTTGCGACGGTGTTAGTAGTCTGTGCCGTAACAGTAACGCCCGAACTCGCACCAACAAGATCTTCGGATGGACTAACTCGAATAGGAGTTGTACTAGCAGTACCACCAAGAGTATCAGTATAATTTACATATAGTGTTGCCGGATCTGACGCTGTAGCCGCAACAACCTGAAGAACTTTAAACTTAACAGTAGAAGTTTGTCCAGTAAATTCATCACCAAGCATCGATGCCGTGTTTGCGGGCAATGAGTTAGAAGACGTATCAAGTTTTATAAACTCATAACGAGTATTGATTGTCAAGCCACCCGGATTAACAGATGCACCTTCTTTAAAGACATTACGACCAAATCTTTCGATTTCTCGTTGAATTATTGTCTGCGACTGAGTTAACTCTCTTGCCTGTAAAGCACGACCAGAGTTAAAGAGAATTCTGTGATAGTGATCACTATCTTTGAAATCATCTTTGTATGTTGTCGCGAAAAGCGTATCTGTATATTTTATTGACATTTAGTTTTCTACTCTCAGAGTTGAATAATAATTTTTACGTCTTCGGTCTGGTCATTAGACCGTATGACAGCCGCTCTATTATCTATGTATAGAAGGGTTCCAGACATGTTATTAACCGTGGGTAGTGTCTCTGCATTAGCATCGCCATCAATGCCCGCGGCATCTAAAATGCCTTCACCATTACCGTCCGTTTCTGTGATTGTCTCGCCCTCGAGGAATGGGGTAAAGCCAGTTAATTCTGTCTGGTGGAACCAAACATAGTTTGAATCTGATTTGTCAACCAAAGCTTTAGCAGCAGATGTTGAACCAAGAATTGATTTATCTTCACTAAAGGTTTGACTGATAGAACCAAAATGCAGTCTATTCAGTACGTTTGCAGATGATTGTTCCCAATCAGAATCTGATGCAAGAGGTCCAACCTTAGGATCTCTAATAAGCCCAATTTGTCTAAAGTCATTACCAGTAATAATAGCGTTAGTCTCGTTACCAATCATCCGAGTATTAAACATAAGACCAGTTGATCTAAGATCATCACGTGGATCTCCGCCCATACCCTTACTTGGTGACATTATAACACGAGCAGTTCCGCCGGTTCCGCCTCCACCAGTTAATGTAACACTGCCTCTTGTATAACCACGGCCAAAGGATTTACCTGAACCCGAATCATTCATCTCAATTTTAACAACCGTACCACCGTTTACTGTTGCAGTAGCGGCTGCCACTTTAGCTCCATTACCAGTAAATGCTACTGTAGGAGCCGTTGTGTAACCAGTTCCGCCCGCAGTAATTTTAACCGAAGTAATCTCTCCAGGTACAGCAGCAGTTTGAATTGATTTCTGTTCAATCTCAAGTGCAGATGAGTTTGAATCTGTTGCGCCAATAAGTTCTACCGGTATAAAGTTTGATGAAGTAAACTTTGTAGCCCTAAGAGCACCAATAGTGTACAGATATTTCCATACATAACCGTCACCAGTTGTAAGAGGTGCGGTGCTTGTGCCTGTTGGTTTAACTGTTGAAGTAACAATTGCACCGTTAGCATCTCTACCTTGTTGTAGGCATGTATAAATGGCGTTCTCATCAGTAAGGACGTAGTAAGCATTTGACGGATAGCCTTGGACAGCATCGTCATAGCTAGAATAAATTGTACCTGAAGACCAGTTATGCCGAGGAATAACAAATGAAACATCTTCGCCGGACTTCATAGCCTGCATAGAGTTTCTAAAATCTCGTACATCTTTCAGAGTATTCAATGGATTAGTCGGTGTATCCGAACTATCCCAATCTTCTGAACGACCAATGGCGATATAGTATGATGCCGCCGAGTCTTTGACATTTGCATAGAGGTTATCTAGTATTTGTCTTTTAAATGCGTCTGTAATAATTGCAACCATTTTCTGTTCCTATTAAGCTACTGTCGCGCCATGCTGGGCAAGCAGATTCCAGTTAGCTCCGTCCCATATGAGGGTTGTTGTGTCATGTTGATCAAGTGCGATCGTTGTACCTTGTGCAAAGTTCGTAGGAGTAATCGTAGTAATACCTGCGCCTTTGTTTGTAAATATTTTATATTCTCCGCCCACCGTACCATTAGATAAAGATATGGCCATAGCAGAACCACTGTTTGCTATTATATATGTAGCCAGAAGACTAGCAACACCAGATGCTGTCTGCGTATTTGTGCCATAAGCATTCTTTGCAATTACTACTGATCCGTTACCCTTTGCACCTACCAGAAGGCTGATGTTAGTATCATCACCCGCAACACTTACTTGCGCACCTGATCCAGTAACTGAATTTTTAATTTTTACATGGTTAACCGCAGAAGCCGTTGCTTCGACTTCAAGAATTTCAGCACCATTAACGTCATCAACTCTATTAGATAATTTTGGTGTGACAAGTGTTGCTGATGTCAAAGTTTTATTTGTGAGCGTTTGATTCGTGGCCGCAAATATAAAGGAATCACTATCAGTGAGTATGGGCAATCGTATATTATGATTAGCCGCAAGCTCAGGTGTTATAAGACTATATTTGTGGTTGTTAGAATAATCATTAATTTGTAGTGTAGGGTTTCCGACACCAATATTACTTAGTACTGCGTTAGTCAAAGTTTTATTTGTTACGGTTTGCGCAGCAGTTGATAATAGGACTTCACCAGAAGCATCAGGCAATGTAATAGCACGATCAGCAGTAGGATTTACTGCTGTTAAGCTAGTTTCAAAATCATCAACTGCCGAACCTTCAAACTGTAGTCCGTCTGAGGTTACAGCAATTCTACCAGAAAGAACATCGCTATCTCCGCCAAGCTTATTATATAGCTCAACAAAGTTTGCATTAATCTTTGTGCCTGTCTGTCTTAGTGTATCACCACTACCATCGTTGGCCGTAGCACCGACACCAATATTCTGACGAGTCATTTAATGTCCTCTTTTCTTATTAACTGTATTTATACGATATTAATCGTATTTCCCATGCCACTATGTGAAGTACATTGATAATAAAGTGTAGCCGGAGCACTCATAGGCACTTTAAATATTATGTTTCCATTAGAAGCACCATTGTTTGTTACGCCTGTATTATATGCAGCGCCGCCGTTACTTGTTCTAATTTGAAATGGGTGTGCACCACCCGAGCTATTTGTAAATACATATTGCTCACCACGACGCAGATATAAGATCGGGTCGTTTTCTGTAGACGGAAACCATACGTTGCCTCCATCAGAGAATGTGTAATGCGACGATCCACTTGCGCCCATCGTAAATGTATGCTTAATAGTTTTACTATTAACGTCTAAGTCACCGCCAAGTTGTGGAGATGTATCGGCAACAAGGCTTGCTATACCACTGCCGCTTCCGTTATCAACCCATGCATAATCACTACCACTCCAGCTGAGTACATACCCAGTTGTCGGGCCAGCTTGATTGAGATGTGTATCAACATCTGCATTTGTGTATTTGTCTAGGTCTGATATTTGACTTTCAGTAATAGCCAGAGATGCTTGGTGTTGTGTGACTGCACCCGCCGGTACATTTGCATTAGGAATATTAGCCCATGTCACTGCAGTAGATAAATTATTTGTCTCTGTGAAAGACGTCAGATAACTAGCATCATTAGTAAACATACTGACGTTGCCAGTTTTATTGGTCAATGCCGCAGTTGATGATGCTGTTATAAAACTTGAAACATCTGGAAGTACAGGTGGCGCCATCGTAAATACGCCGGTCGCATTATTATATGTGAGCGTTCCGGTACCTGCTGCAGCAGCCGTACTTGCAGACAAATCTGTAAGTGCAAGACCACCGCCTCCACCACCACTTTGATCGGCAGCAGCAATAAATTTAGACGTAGCACTGTCATACTTCAGAATATGACCGTTAGTCAACCCTGATATATTAACATTACCAATAGCGCCTATGCTATCAATATTAGGAACAACAGTCTGAACAGACCGTACATATGCAGTATCAGCAATGCCTTTGACATATGCAGCATCGATAAGTGCTAAGGTTGCGGCCGAGTCATTACCAGATGCAGCAGATACATCGGCATAGTCAGCCAACTTTACCCAGGCACCGGCATGTGCATAATATGCTTTTGCTTCGCCATGGACATGTGCAAACATACCGTGATAGGATGAAGCAGAAGGCAAGTCAGCAAGCACTGCATAGTTGTTTGAATATAGAATTTTGTGTGCACCAAAGTCGATGTCTGAGTCACCAGCCAATCGATTAAGATGTTTTGAATTGGAATCAAGGGTAGTAAAGTTGGCATCTAATTCACTATGAGTTAATGCCGTTCCCTTAGTAGTTCTTAGTATAATAGCCATATCTTATCCTCGGAATGGTTTTACGTAATCTGTGGCGACATACCCAGCTAACATAAATTTGTAATTGATTGAATCTTCGTCGTTGCCTGGAACACTATAATCATTCTGATCCATTGTTTCAACATTATTGCTTAGTCTTATTCCGTACAAATAAGCATTTTCACTCACACTTTGACCAGCAAAGGAATCAAGATATGTACTATCTGACATTAATGGCGAGTTTATATGCATAGCGCCATGTAGGCGATTATAGTTAAGTATAAAGCTAGACACCGGCATAGAAGCAAACTTTGCTGCAGTCGCTGCTAGACTGATAAACTCAACCTTTGTATCTGCATCTTCATCATCTGGCAGTTTACCGATAAGCTCTGAGAATGTAATCGGAGTACCAAGCGCTGCAGCACCAACAATAGTGATTGGAGGTGGAGGTGCCGGAATATTGTTGGGCATAGTAAGAATATTTGAGTTTGTGGACGGAAGTTCAAGAACAACCGAACCGCCAAGATAGAATCCGGCCGGATGTACAAACTTCTTGTAGAGTTCACGCCACTGGGCAATAGGAATAGACGATTTAATTAACACACTAAAGATCTGATATAGTGCACCATTTTGAATATAGCGCAATGATTCAGTACCAATTTGTGATTCATTCACAATAAACAAGTTATCTTTTGGATGTTCTATTTCAATGTCTGATGAAAAGAACGCTCTAAAGAAACCTTCGGCAGCATATGTTGTACCTTTAACACGATAGAAGTTTGCAAAGTTACGAAGCACTTCTCGCGGATCGCTAAAGTATTCGGCATTTGCGCCATCAGCAATCATGTTAAATATTTTTTCAAGGTTAGCAAGTGAAGTCCGTTCGATATCAAATACCGAATATAGATCACGAATAGTAGATATTACTGCATCTTCATCAGCATTCTCATAATAGCCTTCAAGAAAGGCAACTAACATAGGATAGTCGTCAGTAAAGTGCTGTGGTAATACCGATTTAACCTGGTATTTCCTAAGGTTAGCTTCAACCCTATCGTAATTTATTAACGACATTAATAAGAACCTGATGATAATGTTGAGGTTACGCCTACACCAGAACCAAGAGCAATCTTAGTTTGTTGTCTATCCACGACGCCAGTAGCAAACGTTGGACCTGGATCTATATCTAAGATATATGATCTAAGCGGTCGTACAGTAGATTGGTTTGACGGAACTGCTGATATTTTAAGATATGTAACGCCTGATGTAATTTCGGTAGGCGCAAAACCTGTAATAGTAATCTTGCCTTGTAGGTTACTGAATGATCCAATATTGTCGACCTCAATTTCACCAACAGAGTTAATAATTTGAAGCTTCGTGGTATTTAACTTATTCTTGATAGAACAAACTTTACCATTGAATCTAAATGTCGATGATGTGATCGTATAATCTACAGCACTCGGAGCAGCCAATTCATTTGGAAAGTATATGTTGTATGATGTTTTAACATTGAGTGTAGGTGTAAAGCGTTGCTGAAGCTTAACCGATACTCTTGAGTTAAGAATCGCAGAGCTAATATCGTCTATCTGTGCAAGAAGTTCTGACCGTCTAAACACACCACTAAATTTCTTAAGGTTACTAGAAACATATCCATTAATTACATTTAACACAGCTGCTTCTGTTGATTTGATTGTTGCGCCCGTAAGGTTAGGATCAAAGTTAAACGAAGCAATTAGTTCTAGGAATGTTTTGGTAGGATCAGTAAACTTGGTATCAATTGATATAATCGATAGGTTGTTTGTAATTTGCTGTACAATTTGGTCTTTAATAGAAGCAATGGCTGCAGCAGATGTATTGTCCTCAAATACTAATGAAACAAACACAGATCCAAACTCGGCCGGCGTATTGTCTTCTCCACCCCATGCAATAGCATCTGTCACTGTACTAAAGTTACTTTGAATAATAGCACGATAATCATCTGCAGTAACGAGTCTTTGTTGGGCAGCAAATGCAATCGGAGCATTTTGCCTGACTGATTCAATTGATTGCTTGGGTGCACCAGTTACCGAATTGGTTACTGTAGTAACAGCTAAGTTATATCCACTGCCAAGTACTGATACTTGAGCAGTCGGTGTGAATGTAGATCCGCCGTTCGCTTCTGCTCCAAGACATGACAGATATGACACGACAATCTTGTTACCAGCAACAGGTGCTCTACCAAACGAAATACCATCACCAAAATTGAGTTCATAATAACCGTTAGGAGCTTCGTTAATAGAATAGTAACGAGAAGTTGATGTAACTGATACCGCAGTATTAATAGATGTATATGCACTGAATGATGCTCCGTTCGTATTATCAAATACGTTTACCGCAGCAGTCGAGGTATCAATTGTATCATCCGGAATAACATATAGCTGACGCTCACCTACTTCACCAACATAGAATGTCTTAGTTTTAAGTGTGCCTTCAAATATAGGAATAGTCAGAGAGCCAGCAGTGTTTAAGAACTGGTACAAACCAGATCCGTTATCTGTCGCAACATAGTCTTCGATAGTCTGATACGTATATGTGATATCACCTACAGAAGATGTGAACGAAGTACCTGCACCAATGATTACGGACGAAGGTCTATTTGCAACACCGTTTAGATTGAGGCTTAATTGCACTTCTGCACGTGACGCAGTCCTACTTCGAGGAGCATAACCAAGAGTCGCAGCATGTGATACAACAGAGGAGCGCAACTGCGCAGTCGAGAGGAACGACTCATTTAATGCAAAGTTGGCAGTCAATGCATTAAAGTGTGTATTGTATGCTAGTACGTCCAGGATATTAGAAAGGCCTGATGCTTCAAAATTATAATCTGCAAATTGAGTATCCTGAGCAAGATAAGTTTTAAGCTTATTCTTGATTTCAGTGAAGTCAAGCTGTGTAGATGTTACTGTTACGTCTGCCATATTATCTTAGCCTTGATAGAGAAGTTTCTAGTGTCACAACTTCTGATGTATTTATTACCCCAAATTTAAGACGTATGTCAAGTGCATTGCCATCAGGTCGTGCCTGGACATTGATATCAGCAACGATTGCTCTTGGTTCAAACGTCTTAATGGCTGCTCTAATATTAATCTCCGCATTAAATGCAGTTAGATCATCCATCGGTTCAAATAAAATGTTACCCATACCTCCACCAAAAGATGGATTAAATGGTTTTTCTTGGAATCCGGTGAGTACAAGATTTTTGACTGATTGCTTTACTGCAGCAGCATCACTCTTTCGATAGATGTCACCGTCAGGTCTGGCCACAAAAGAAAGATCGATATCCTTGTAATCTTTCTTACGCGCAGTAATGAGCGAGACAGTACCAAGTTGGCCATCTTCTGCTGCAAATGCTCTGTTTGTTGCCATGTGATCAGTACTCTAGATTGTTTAAACTATTTATACAATATCTAAGCGAGTATTTCTACTAACTCTCCAGAAGTTTGCAGATTACCATTGTACCGGGTTTCTAATTGTTTTTTGAACTTAGCGACAAATGTACTTGATACAATAGGCATCTGTAATATGATATGACACTCAAGACTACCGTCCGGGTTAAACGAATCATAGTCGAGTATCAGTTTATCATACAACAAAGCATCCTTCCAGTACACAGCTAAATCAAACATAGTTGCATGATCTGGAACGCCATTGTGGTTAATGAGCTGATAGACTACTACTTGACCCTTTGTCGCAAGATCATTCAGTCCACCACTCACAAGTGTTTCACTTTCGGCCTTACGATATAAGCCTTCAACTACAATAAGCCTATGGTTCTTAAACGCACCAAAATTCTGAGATACAAGATTGATTGCTTCTGCCTGCAAATATAGCTGTCTCGCAATTTGTAGTTTATCGGCCGCTACAGTGATATGATTCAAGTTAGTCGATTCACCTGCGCCACCCAGAAACCTTGCTACAGTAACACCGCGCGCCAACTTCGTGGCCGACGTAATTCCGGGTGAGTTGTTTGGATTGTATGTAGGATCAGGTATAACAGTCTTTAGACTTGGATTGGGTGTAAACTGTTGATACGATTCAGGTCTCTGTGTCATCAGTGTGGTCCTATTGTCGTTTCATTATTTTGTGGTACAGGTTTAATACCAGAAGTTCTACCGATTTCTTTGGGCTGTGGCTTTGTATATTCAGGATTGATCTTACCTTCAGCTACCTGTACCGCCATGAAGTCTGTATTATTAAGTGTACCATTATCTCGCATCTTAGATCTGGCCTCCGAAGTAGTTAGATGCCTTGGCGTCACACCACCGGTTGATCCTGTTCTATCAATAGATGATAGCAAGTCGCCATTTGGATCCACCTTCACACTCTGGACGCCATACGAGGACTTCTGGTATGTTGTAGCCATTCCTGCATTGGGTAACGCAGTTGCTTTGATGTCATCCGCAAGTATGTCAGTATTAATAGCTAGTTCAGTAATAGTACCCTGCGAACCAACATTACCAGCTGATCCTGGACCTGTATCTGGGTCAGAATATGATTGGTGTACCGTGGTCGCCGCAGTCTTAGACATACCATTTAAATCACCATGGAATGTTGGAGCAGTCATACTGTTACTTGCCACAATATCACCAGTTACTTCGACGCGTACTGCACGAATCGTATCTACATTGATTGTACCTGCTCCGCCTTCACCATCACCTAACCATAATGTATTACCTAAATGGTGGTTATATGAATATAGTACAATGTTCTCACCACCAAATGTACCTGTATCACCAAAGACCGATAGCTTTGATGCATGGATATTTGTATCCGGAGATGTTATATTCTGTTGTACCTCGGACGTGACTCTCATAGCTCCACTCGAAAATAATCCGGCAGTACCGTCAACCGCTGTTTCCCATGCACCTTTGACAGCAGCCGTAAATCCTCCAAGATATGTATCGACCACACCTTTGGCCACAGTAGTGAACTTGCCACCTTTGACAATCAGCCCATCATTCTTTGCAATGTTATATCTTCGAGCACCATCGATCTCAGCACGCTCATCACCTGCAATAAACTTATTATAGTTACCTGCCACATTGAGGTTGTAATCACCGGTTACATCTACATTCAGATTACCTTGATATGTCATATGTGCGTTGCCTTCAACAACTACATGTGCATCATCAGCAGCAGATACAATAAGATTATTACCGGAAGCAAGGTAAATCGAACCGTCAGGCTTAATTTCAATACCTGACCCGGTCTTATGTCGTATCAATATCCTTTCATTACCGAGCGTATCATCCATTTCGATAATATGACCACCCGGCGTTTCAATAACCTGGTTGTTCGGATAGCTTGATGGAGTTGTACTGTTATACTTTCCGGCTGTCTTGGCGTCTCGTATAATTTTATCTTGGTATATAGCTTCTTTTTGCAGCGTAGGAATGCCACCATTTGTTGTAAGATCATTACGCTTCGAACCAAGCGAGGCTTTGTTTAGCGAAGATTGATGCCAATAGGCTTGGCGAGGATACACACCATTAGGATCTTGAAATCCGTTCGGAAATACTCCGACCTTCTCGGCCGACTTCCCGTCTGCCGATACGCGATCTTCTAGCTCATCATTTTGTGTTGTCATACTGTAGCTGTGCTCCGTGCTGTTGATATTTGTGCCACTGTGAGAGGTGCACTTGTACCAGTCGTAATATTATTCTTATTAAATACCGAAGTAACATAGTTAGGAACACTAAAACCAGGATCAATTTTATTGCCTGGATCGGTATCGCTATGCCCAAATGCTTGTCCACCCGGGAATACTTTATAGAACGTAGCCAAAAATGCGTTCATTGCCTTGTTTTGTTCTGGCGTAAATGATTCTTTACCTACTAGATTTTGATAGCCCGAAGTACCGGACACACAAGTATACCCACCTGCAAGTGATATGCCAATAGATTTATTATTATGTCCATTTGCTTTTGCATGTGCACCAATCTTACCTATAGGTCTGCCACGCTGAAGTCTTCCGTCTCTTCGAATAACATAATGGTATCCACAACCACTAAATCCTCTGGCCAAGTGCCACTGATGTACCTCTTCACTACCAATATCTTGATCCATAAACGTAGCAGTCCAATGGATAATAACTTCGGTTATCTCACGTGAAGATGATCTCATCTCGGCTTCGAGCTCTTCGGATCCTGCGATGTATGTGAAGTTATAAGGCTCTGAATTACTACTGCCAAGAGTCTGGTTATAACCAGAATTAGGTGTATTTGTACGAACGCCGTCCCAACCTTGTGCATTTGATCCAATATCAAAGTTAGGCAGAGTAAGTATCGGGTTACCATACGTTACACGATCTGATAGTTTAGTACTCAGCCCATTAATACCAAATTCAATATCGCCGATAGGTAATGTTGATACACCTGCAACTGTTGCAATAGCCGCCGTATAATTACCATTTTCGATAAGACGTGCAATTGAATTGAGCTGTGCAGTTTTTAGTTTACCTTGTGTAAGCCCTGATATAATCTGTACGACCGGAGTATCAAGAATATCAACAATGTTTTGTAGAGTTGAGCCAAGCGCAGTACCAATCGTAAGGTTTGCCCGAACATTAAATTCTGAAATAACAGGGCCAAGAGTTAGACCTAATGCTTGTTTCAGAGCGTTCTGAATAAAGTTGGCTGACCCTGCATTTTGCACTGTCGATACTACTGAAATTAACTGGCTTGTAGGTTTGCCCGTCGCAGTACCTAGTAATTTTTGAATAGACTCTCCACCACTTCCTGCATAATAACTCTGTATATATCCTGAAGCCGGAACGCCTTGTGTCACTGCAGACAATGCTGCGGATGTGCCTAATACGTCCGTAAATCCTGCATGCCCACCAACACCGCCAGAAAATAAGTTTGCAATATCAGTTACAAGTGATGATTTTAAACCACCTACCGAATCGGTAAGCTTTACTGTTGCTGTACCAAATACATTCTCACCAAACTGGCCTGGATAATCAGCGACTGACGTAAGTGCCTGAATCCCATTGAGTACTTCTCCTGGAGCTCCTCCAAGTTTTGATGTGAGCTGAGCCTGATACTCTCCTACAACCTGATTGCCTGCAGCAAGCAAGCCATCACGTGGAAGTCTCTGGTCAAATGTAGATAAAACACTATTAACTTTGTTAAACGAAACCATTAGGTTCTAATCCCTTCCCACACTGCAATCCCGGCAGGCTTGCGGCCATACCATGGACCCCATCCACCAAGCTTCGCCTTGGCCAATGCAAATTCTATCTGTTTAGTAACACCAACCCTGTTGTTGTCAGACGCAAGAACTCTTCCTGTAGCAGTCTCATAATCATTACCCATACCTCCACCAACATACAATTGAAAAGGACCGTATGATGCTTCACGACCATTCCTTTTTAATTGATTGCCCGTAGTAACAGCTGACTGATACTGACCTCCGCCTTCGGCTTTCCATAATCGTACCGCAACATTTGGATCAATCTTTATTCTAGTTGCTTCTTTTCGTACTTCTTGTTCTATCCATGCAAGAGATATATCAGGAGGATATACCGGAATGCCTGTAGTGGATGTAGTTGATGCAGCCGAACCCATACTGTTGTTTACTGTTCCGACCGCCCGGGCAAGAGCAGGATCAACTTGTCCAACACCATAGCCGACTTCGACCGTTTGAGCTTTGACAAGCTGTTGTTCGGACGGCACTTCAAGATGCGGAACTACGCCTATAATAAGTGGAAGCTGCGATCCTTCGCCATCCATAAAGAAACCTACAACTTGTGCACCCGGTAAAAGCATAGGCATCGCACCGATACCTGAAGTACCGCCGCTTGTTGTTGGTTGCATCACTGTAGCCCAAGGTAGTTTGGCATTAGGAATTGCATCATGACTATTGTTATGAATACCATAGATCCGAACTTGTGTTCTTCCGAGCATAAGCGGATCTAGGTTATTAATTACTATACCCATGAACCAGCGAAAGTTATCACCATAATGACTCATCATAGCTTTGTATTACCTTTATAGTTTGTTATTTTAACAAGTGATAACTTTACGGAATACTCGGTCTTACCAAATATGTGATTGCAACCATATATCAAATAGTCACCAGATCTTTTCTGATCAATCTCTACCTCTTGATTCGAACCTTTGGGTTGTTGGTTGGCCATAGTAAGAATAGAAACAATCTGTCCTATAGTTCGATGATCGCCTTGAGGAAAGAATTGTCTACCTGCAACATGTATTTCGACAGATGATTTACCTAACATATTACGCAGTGATATGCCTATCGCCTTTGAAAAGTGTCTTGTTGTTGTGCCTTCTTCATATATATTAGACATTCCGGGTTCATATGTTGAGGTCGTAGCGACACGACTCACTCGCTTTGTCCGGTATTCGTTAGCCGATTTATTATTAAACTGTGTCATAACATCAAAGACAGGATTCGATCCGGAAGGTAAGACATGTTTAAATACTTTACCTACATCATATGCAAAAGAATGTTCGAGTGAAGTCGTAGTGTCAAGGTATTCATACTGTGCACCTACATCACCATTCATAATAAGGGCCAATGCGTTCTCATTGTTCTTCATATCAAATGACATAATATTAAGTGACACTGCATCACCAGCACCAGGATTCTGTTGTGCATATACTGTAGAATATAAAAATGGATTCTCGGCATTCATTGATGGTTCTGTCAAAAGTGTGTACAGATCAAAGAACCTCAGATCATTATCATTCAGACTCGAGTAGCAAAAATAAGGAGCGCCTTGCAGACCTGTAGCTCGCATCTTCATCTTTTCAATAACTTCGAGCGGCGTCATGTTTGGCACTATATATCTCATAACACTCTGCATTTCGGCGGACGAAGTATTGGTAGCAGCTACTATTTCAGGCAGATCTGATCCTGCGTCACTCGCACTTGAACTGCCCTGCTTATACAGTCTTTTGGTTGCACCAAAGTTATCGAGCAACACATGCTCTATGATTTCAGATGGCTTACCTTCGTACATCTTATTCACATTAATCATCGATGAGATGTATGAGTCTTTGTCTATAAGCTTCAGTGTCACAACATCCGAAGTATCTGATGCAGGATGTATCGAACTTATTTCACGTACCGCAAATTCTTTTTTAATCTTATAGTCTGTTTGATATAGGCCAGCAATAATTGTAATAGTCTCTGTACCATTAAAGTCCACAGCCTCAACAATTCGTGCATCATCATAGAATACAAGTGAACCCGTAAGATATGCACGGTTTAGATTCTCAAATACCTCGATCTCTACGACAGACGCAGTAATATCAAACTCATGTTCGTTTCTACCGTGTGTAATCGTAACCTTCTCAAGCTTATACTCGAGCGGGCTTTTTGGGGTATACTCTGACATTATCTAAACTCTTCGCGGAACGCTTTTGCAATCTGGGCAATAGATGCAGGTTTAATAACCTTTATCTCTTTGAGGCCACTGTTTTGTTCTCTATAGTATTCAAGGTTAGTTATAGGCGTAAGGGTGGATGGAACAACACCTGAGTGAGGATTAATATCACTTAGCTGCTTAGCTGCATTCACATAATGCTTGATCGCATTACCCTGATCAATAGAGTTTTTAAGTGTGATCGATTGAATAGTATCACCAACCTGTGATGTAATAATTTCGGTTTTTCGAAAGGTACCAACAATCGTAGTCTTATCAATAATGATCTGACCTAGATCTAGGTTACGTCCAATAATCTTACCTGTGGCACCAGAGGTCGAACCAGATATTGTTGCTCCGACTTTAAATATGCCTGTCAAAATTGCGTTAGTAGTTAATACTTGGTGTGGAAAGTCTGTTGCAGCTCTCTCTTTGAGTTGCTGTTCTGACAGAGGCCAACCTTGCTCACGTATATTATCATTCATCATAAAGAACGTATAATAGTAATCAGGTGTGTCGTACAGTTGCATAGAGACCTGATCAGGGCGATCGCCTTCTTGGATGTAGAACTTACGATAAAAAGCTACAGTATCTTTTACTACATCAATTACTTCTACATATGCAGACAAGTTAGGAAAGCCTACAGGTGCAAGCTTATTACCAAATGAGTATGACGTAATTGGAAAGTTTTTAAAGTATGTTGACATTACTGGACTCCAGTCTGTGGATTAGCATTAGGAAACTGACTGGTTTCAGCTATCTGTGTATCCAAAAATGTCTGCCACCATTCTTTATAGTTGCCACCGATTGGGTCAAGATCGTATGTAATATCATCGCGAGACATTGTGACGTGTTCAATAAAGTTAAGACTCAGATCAATCTCACTAAATTTGCCATCCTTATAAAAACTCTGGGACGTACCGTTGTAAGTCGTTGATACTGATCTAAGGAATGCAGGTAGCAATCGCTGTCCGATCTGTTTACCATTATATAGCATCTGAATAGCAAACTTGTTAGGAAATTTATAACCTACCGAAATATCACCGACTTGAATAGACTCAGGATATAATTCAGTTCGAAAAAACTTAACGATATTTTCGATCTCACGTCCTTCTTCTACATTACGTGGTAGAAATTTAAATTGGAATGAATGTTCTCTATGGTTAACAGTCTTGAATGTAGCTCTTGTGTTAGGATTCACCGCAGTCTGAGTTGCGTTAGATGCAATCGCACCGGCTCTATCGCCCGCTAGTCCGCTTAGTTTATTCATGACAACGCCACCAACATCTTTGTTAGCCTTTGCTGCATCAAGAATAGCGCTAATACCTGTCAAACCGGCCGTAGCCTTTAGCATCTCACCTGCTTGCTGCATTGTGCTTTGTGCATCATTCACTGTTTGTAACGCAGCAACACCTGATGCGCCAAGCGCAACATTGTCAAATGACACACCGTCTTGCATCTGTAGTGCAGATGGCATATACAACATAGCAGATCCACCTTTGGATCCATCATAGTTTGCAGTGTTATTAACGATAGTCAAAAAGTTGTTCACAAAGTTTTCAAAGAAATTACCTGAACTTGTAGGCGTATTTGCATTTAAAAAATTAATAGTCTTCGTATCCTCAGACAATACGCGAAACATAATCTTCGCTTTATAATCTTCTTGATCACTGAGTGGGAATCTGTAACCCTGATTAGCCATATGAGTTGTCCAATAAATACTGTAAGATTTGTGTTTAAACTATTTATAAGTATAATCATGGCATATTCAGGAAAATACACAGTTAAGAACACCGTAAAATATCAAGGTGACCCGACAAGAGTAGTATATAGATCCTTATGGGAAAAAGTTTGCTTTAAATGGGCGGACCTAAGTCCGGCTGTGAAGAGCTGGTCTAGCGAAGAAGTCGTGATTCCTTATTACTATGATATAGATAAGAAGTACCATAGATACTTTATGGACCTAAAGGTTACGTGGTCAAATGGTAAGACTTGGTTAATCGAGATAAAACCTGAAAAGGAAACCCAACCTCCGAAGGGTGATAAGCGATCCAAGCGATACCTGCAAGAAGGTATGACATATGTTAAAAATATGAACAAGTGGGAAGCTGCAAACAAATATGCATTAGATCGCAAATGGGAATTTCATATATGGACAGAGAAGAAGCTACAGGAAATGGGACTCATGCCTAAGCCTCTTAAGAAACTAAAGCCTCTACCTAAACCTAAAAGTCGCAAGAAAAAAGTATAAATACACGTATGAGCAATATATTTAATCAATTAGAAATCGAAGCATTTCGTGCAGGTATCACGCCACGGACCAAGGAATCAATTAAATGGTTCCAGAAAAAAGGTCGTAGCATGGGTAAGGTTGCACGTGGTGAGTTGATGATGGAAGATCCAATCAAGCTGAGAAATCGGCAAGGTGTTGGACAAATGTATATGTATTTCTATCAACCGAAGCATAGAGAAACTTTACCTTATTATGATAGTTTTCCGTTGACCATTGTTATTGGTCCGGCCAAGGGTGGATTTATGGGTTTGAACCTGCATTATCTACCACCTCCGCTGCGTGCAAGGCTGCTAGATGGGCTGATGGGAATAACAAACAACAAGAAGTATGATCAGTCAACTAAGTTTGCAGTATCATACGAACTATTACAAAAAACATCGAAGCTTAAATGGTATAAGCCATGCTTAAAACATTATCTTGGCTCTCAAGTAAGAAGTAGATTTGCACATGTACCCGCTCCTGAGTGGGAAATTGCTACATTCTTACCGACCGCAGATTTCCAGAAGTCAAGCAAAGCAAATGTTTATAAAGCTTCACGGAGTATGATCTAATGTCATTTTCAGTAGACGAATTTAAAGGTGCTATCAGTAAGGGTATTGCGGTACCTAATATGTTCCGCGTGTACTTACCTGCCCTACCAGGTGTTGTGACCGCTCGTCAATTGAATTTACTATGTAAAGATGTACAGCTTCCGGGCAGACAGATTTTAACTAACGAACGTGTCATTGGAATGAAGCAGGTCAAACAAGCTTATGGCTATGCATCAGAAGATGTGACTATGACATTCTACGTAACTAACGACTATGGCCTTAAACAATATTTCGAAGCATGGCAGGATCTTATCATAACAGATAAGGAACTGAATTATCCGGATGAGTATGGGTTTGAGGTACGAATAGAGCAACTGCAAAAAGGTGCGGCGCTCGACTTACCGGTAGATATTAACTTCAATCTATTTGGTTTAAACATCGATATAGACTTTGATTTATTCAAAGACACAAAGAGTATATACACGTGTGTACTTGACAAGGCATTCCCTACCACCATGAATGCTATCCAACTGAATAATGAGCAAGGTGGGCTCGTTGAATTGAACGTACAATTGTCCTATAAGGACTGGAGATCAATATAATATGGCTTTACCTAAATTAAACGCTACCCCAAAATACGATATTGTTGTGCCTTCGACACAGCAATCCGTACGGTTTAGACCGTACCTCGTAAAAGAAGAAAAAGTTTTGATGCTCGCAATGGAGTCTCAAGACCCAAAGCAATCACTTGCTGCAATTGTTGATACTATTGAGGCATGTGTTAGCGAAGATCTTGAGCGTAATAAGCTTACGACGTTTGATGTTGAATATATGTTCACACAGATTAGATCTAAGTCAGTAGGCGAAACATCTAAAGTGCAGATCAAATGCAAAGAATGCGATCACGCCAATGAGATTGTGATTCCGCTTGAATCAATTAAAATTAATATGCCTGAGAATATCGTTAGTCTGATAGAACTAACTGATGAAATCTCGGTACAACTAAAATGGCCGACATATTCTGATCTAGGCGATCTTGATATGGCTGATGGAGCAAGTCAGGTTACTCAAACTTTTGACATGATTGCTAAGTGCATCGACTCAGTTCTTACTGGTGAAGAACGCATTAGTATGAAAGATGAGCCAAAGGCCGAAGTCATGGAGTTTATTGAATCACTCACATCCGAGCAGTTTGATAAAATCCGTGAGTATGTTGAACTGATGCCTAAACTAAAACACGATGTGGAGTTTACATGTGTATCATGTAGTGACACAAATAAAATTACCTTGGAGGGTATGAACGATTTTTTCTCATAGCCCTTTCCCACGAATCTCTGATCGGATACTTTAAGACTAATTTCTCCCTGATGCAACATCATCATTATTCATTAACCGAAATAGAAGAGATGATACCATGGGAAAGGGAGGTATATTTAACAATGCTCATTGAACATATAAAAGAAGAAAATGAACGAGCCAAGGAACAGCAAAGTAAAAGATAATGGCTGATAAAATAACACTGTCTGATTTAAAAGACGAAATTGCAAAAGGTAATAAATCACAGTCAAATACGACTGCGGCTATCCTTATGCTTAATTCTACATTTGTCAAACAGTTCAAGTTAGACGCACGTGGCGCTGGTGACCGGCTAGAAGATAAGTTAGAAGGTCCTAAAGGTCCTAAGGTCGTAAAAAAAGAAATGACTGGCTTTAAGCCTCTTGACAGTGCTAGCGGTAATATCAATGCTTTCTTTGGCAGACTTGCTAACATTGGAAAAATGATTGCCGGTTTTGCTGCAGGTCTTGCAGCTGTTGGTGCTGCATTTGCTGGTATGCGCGGGTGGGAACTTCCTATCATAAAGCGTATTAGCAATATAAAGTTTGGCAATCTGTTTCCGGAGTCATTGGCTAAAACCCTTAATCAAAAATTTCTAAATGTTCGGGCACGTGTATTAAGATTCTTTAGTATGAGTGCAGTTCTTCCTAAGGGTGGAGATGGCAAACAGATAACAACCATCGGTGGACAAATAGCTAATGCATTTAAGAATGCTAAGACAAGCATACTCAAAGGATTTGGTATCGGTATTGATGGAAAGCTTATTGCTTTGCAAGGCGAAGATGGCAAATTTAAGTCTCCAAGGATAGGCCGGTTCCTTCTCCAGATGAAATCACTGTTTAGTCCTATCACTAAAGTCGGGGCTGCGATTGGTGAGTTCTTTACAAGTGGGTTTGGAGCAAAGATAGTTACCTTTATGAAAGGTGGCGCAACAAAACTTTTAGGAGTTTTTGGTAAAATACTTTGGCCGATCGGTGTTCTTGTGTCAGCCTTCAAAGGTGTCAAAGACTTTATTGACACCGAAGGAACGATATACGATAAGTTTACGGCCGGTATTAGTACTGCACTTTCAGACTTCGTTGGCGCTCCGCTAAACCTTTTAAAAGATCTAATGGCATGGGGTCTGAAGAAGCTTGGTTTTGATGAAGGCGCCGAATGGCTAAAAGGTATTGACTTTGTTAAACCAATAAAAGATATGATCACTACGGTCATGCAGTGGTTCGGCACGTTGTTTAGCGATCCTGTAGAAGCATTGAAGATAGCTGCACTCGGAGCACTTAACCTATTAGTAGCAGGAGCAACATGTCTTGCAGATATAATCATGGCACCAATCAAACTGGCAATGGACTGGATTGGTGGGCTATTCTCTTGGACCAAGCCTGGTGAAGAGGGTATCTTCACATCTATATCTAGTATAGCTTTTAGTGCCTGGGCATCAGCAACGAATTGGCTTATTGGCTTATTTACTTGGGATGAACCGGCCAAAGCTTTAATAAATCTTGCATATATGCCTCTGAACTTAGCTTTAAAAGTATTTACTGGTATCGGCTCTTGGATTGCCGGACTCTTTGGTTTCGATAAGACGTCTGAAGCACTAGCTGAAGCCAACAAATATTCTGTTGGCGATATTGCTATAATGGCATTTGACACTGTTAAAAAATGGTTATCAAATAAGTTTTCTGGTGAGGTTAATCTAGGCGGACTGTCATTCAGTCTACAGGATATAGTCACTGCTCTTGGTGATAATATTGGCCTGATGAAAGATATCCTAGTATCACAGATTTCATTCAGTATTAAAAGGTTGGTTAACGGATTTAAGTCAAGCTTTGAAAGAGCTGCTAACTTTATAGCAAATCTTGGTGATGAACTATACTTAATGATTTCTAAGAACTTCAGATTTAAACTTCCTGAAATTAATATTCCTGAAACATTTCTTACACCAGCGTTTAATCTTATTCCGGCAATTAATGTAGGTGTAGGTGATGCAGCCAGTAGAACTGCAGCCAAAAATCGTATTCAAACTAGAGATAATGCAAGCACTGCAAGAGTCAGTAAGCTACAAAGTGAAACCGGCAATGAATTAGCAAATCTTCAGTCATTGCAAGCTCAGCTAGCATCAAATTTACAAGCGGTTGTTGTTAATAATAATACAACTAATACTGCAAACAATAATTCTTCTAGTGCTAACTCCACAAACTTAAATGGGACCGCCTCTGCAGGCGATCCCTTTGCTCTTATGCCATCGGCATTTTAATCGTCTTGAGCAAGCTTGGCAAAGTATGATAGTGTGTCATCATCATTTGATTTCTCACTAATAGCCTCTGCCGTTACCGGAGCATTAAACATTGGATCAGGTGCTGGCTCATTCATTTGAGCTGCCTGGGCCAATGACTCCTGACCGGCATCTGCAGACTCTCCAAGAACTTTCATAAGCTTGGCTTTAAGCTCAGCATATGATTTATAGTTCTTAGGATCTTCAAACTCTGCTAGATCGTACATACCATTATATAGAGCTTCAAGCTTATCCTCATCGCTAGAGATAGCTGCAGGAGAAGCAAACTCAGACTTATCGTAATTACGATAGCCTTCAACGTTACGAATCTTAAGTTTGAAGTCTGCGCCTTCCCACATATCAAACGGATTTGTAGGAGTTTCGTCCGCAAACTCTGGCTGCATCATATCCATGATTTTGTCATGAATTTTCTTACCATACTGATACAAGAAGGTTTTGCCTTCACGCTCAGGATTAGCAGGATCTGATACAATTAGAATATTTGAGACATAGTGCAACCGACGCTTTTGCGTACGTGCGGTTCCTTTATCCTCTTCAATGCCTGTATTCCATAACTTGGAATTCAATTCACCGACAGGATCTGTTTGCCCAATTGATGTAAGAGACCGTTCGATGTACCATTGACCAGTTGGTCCTTTGAAACCGTGATCCCAGTACCGAACCCACGGAAGTTCTTGACCTTCACCTGCTGGAAGAAAACGTAGGACAGCATAACCGTTACCGGCTTTATCCACTGTTGGTTTCCATACACGGTCATCACCGTAGTTCTTCTTTTCTCCACCACCGCCAGCAGTTTCGGCTGCTTGGATGAGTTTAGAGATTGAGCTTTTATTTCGTTTTAGTTCTGCAAAAGACATATGTTAGTTCCTCTTATTTGCTGTAGTATTGCTGTAATGTGTTTGTGTATTATACCACGTTCATGTGTCGTAGTACATCGTTATTTATAGTTTATTTTAGGCGTAGACTCCATTGAATTGTTGTGTACACCTAATGAAGGTTGTACATTTACTTAATTGCTTTAGTGTACTTGCTCCCGCATACGTGCACGTGCTCCTGAGGCCACCTAAAATATCTTGAATAGTGTGATCAATATCACCACGATACGGTACTAATACTTCTCTGCCTTCAGAAGATCGATAGTTTTTTAATCCTCCAAAGTGTTTTGTGTTTGCTGCATCACTACTCATACCGTAAAACGCTACAAACTTTTTCTGTTCGATTTTATCACTCCAAGATGTCTTTTCAATTTCGTCAATTGTCATTACATCTTTAACCCATTCACCTGTCTTATAATATTTTTCAATTACTTCACCGCCACCTTCATTGTGTCCGGCTAACATTCCACCAAGCATAACAAAGTCAGCACCGGCAGCAAAGGCTTTAGCCACGTCACCAGGGCAAGTACAACCACCGTCGGCGATAATAAAACCTCCCAGTCCGTGTGCAGCATCAGCGCATTCTATAACAGCACTAAGTTGTGGATAACCAACACCTGTTTGAATACGTGTAGTACATACGCTACCAGGACCGATACCTACTTTAACCATATCAGCTCCAGCCAGAATCAATTCTTCTGTCATTTCACCGGTCACTACATTGCCAGCAATGATTACAATGGATGGGTGATTTTTACGGAATTCTTTTACAAATGAAACGAATCGTTCAGTGTATCCATTCGCAACATCGATGCAGACATATTTTAAATTACTGCCTACTTTTCTGTAAACATCTTCAAATTTAGCGTAGTCTTTATCACTGATGCCAATACTCATTGCAGTGGTATTAGTAAAGCCCCATGCAGAGAAATATTCAATGAGTTCATCAACGCTATAGGTTTTAACGAGACACGTAAAGATACCATGATTTGACAGTGCTGCAGCCATATCCATAGTTCCAACACCATCCATATTGGCTGCCATAATAGGCACGCCGCCATACTGATATTTTTTAAAATCAAACGTACGGTTTAGGTCTACTTCTTTTCGAGATTTGAGAG
>Ga0308003_1000295_pt1 | contig 24741 bp, 22 predicted proteins | sample Neamet36_FD_203159 | JGI IMG/M metagenome (GOLD analysis project Ga0308003, IMG submission 203159) | Marine microbial communities from water near the shore, Antarctic Ocean - #36 | ecosystem: Environmental > Aquatic > Marine > Unclassified | place: Southern Ocean | collected 2014-06-06
AGGTTGCTGTATTATTAGCTTAACATTTATGAGAGGTATTGTTTGCAAATGGGCTTAAATTTAACAGGTACTTGGAAGTACCGAGAAGATTTTTCTTACGGCTATAGTGAAGGTGTTTTAGAGTTAACTCACAATGGAACAGTTTTAAACGCTACTTTAGAACATACAGAAAAACCGCTAGAAGGTGATTCTTACACAATAAGACAAGTGCTTGTAGGGCATATAGATATTGAAGCTAAAATTTTTAAACTCGAAGCAAACTCATTTTCTGTACTTTCATCTCTAGAGGAGCTGGACTACAAGCTAGATTCTTTTGAAGCTCAACTAATAAACGAAGATCTAATTGTCGGAACTACAGAAGATCATCAAGGAGTTATGGGTGTATTTAGCTTTAAACGTATTTAGTTAAATAGTTGTAAAATATAAATCCCTCTCCATTTAGGAGAGGGATTTTTTTGTTTCTATAAACTGATTTCTCAGAATTATTATAAAGCCTTTTTAATAGAGAGTGCAAAACGTTTAAATAGATTTCCTTTTCTACCTTTTACGCTTCCATTTTTAAAGGAATTAAACCATAATTTGGTATATACAAAGGTAAATCCAGCACATTCAATATGGCCAAATTTATTTCCAGCTTTGCGTAAAATTAAATTAGGACTTCCATTTTTCAACATCGTTTCGTAGGCAATAAAAGAATTCTCTTTTAAAACTCTTTTATCTTCTGTACAGTAACAGAATTGTGTAGGGGTGTCTGTTTTCCAGTCAATTATGTTATTTTCTTCTAAGGCGAGTTTAAATTTATAATTGGGATTGTTTAGGTATTGATCCACTAAGTAGGGTTGAACCATATCAACAGGGATTTCTGGTAGGTAATCGTTTATTTCAAAAAGATCTAAGTGACCTTGGTATAAAATAGGGATTAAAGAGTCGTAGGGTGCTACAAATAAATCGGAATAACTTGAGCCCGTAATTTTATAAACCTCGTTGTAAGTCATAAGCAAGTAAGGTAAGTATGCTGGGTCTTTATAGGGAGAAAACATTACGTCTGCTTGTGCTCCAGACATGTGGTAAGCTCCTGACATTGGTGAGGAAGCTGTAATAGCGATTTTAGGAAAATCTTCTTGAAGTTTTTTGTGCGTAGCCAAGCAAGCATGTCCACCTTGTGAATAACCTGTTAGGTAGAGTTGCTTATTGGTTTTTAATTTTAACACCTTATTAAGTCGTTGTACAGCAAAATACATATCTATAGCTGCATCAGATTCTGAATCTGAATGTTGGTATAAATGGGTTTTTTCTCCTTTCCCTAAACCTATATAATCAGGCATAATTACAGCATATCCATCAGCTGCAAATCCGGCACAAATAGCAGTTTCTCTATAAATTTCGTTGGTTCGCTCAATTTTTATCTTAGTTCCGTGGTGGTATATTAACTGAGGGATTTCTTCTTTTTGATCTGTAGGAGCGAAGTACAAACCAGAAGCTTTAATACTTGTTCCATCGTGCCACTTAGTTTTGTAGATTATTTCATAAAGGTCAAACTCGTTATTTATATTGAGAATGATAGTAGGCATTCCATTTTCTTTCCAGGCCTGTTTTAAATCCTTTTTAGTTAAACTAGAAACCTTTGAATATGAAATAAGATCTTCTGCCTGTAATGGAAGGAGTAAGGTTAAGATAAGTGTAATTGAGATGGAATACTTGTACATACTTTTATTTTTTTGATGTCTATAAATATCTAAATTATTATGCGTACCTACTAATTTGTAAAACAGAATATTTGAACTATTTTATTTTGAATAAAATTACAGATGTAATTTTATAATCAGAATTTTACACATAGGAATTTTCCTTGTTTTCCCATCTCACCAAAATTCAGTCAATCATTTTATGGTATTATCACCATCCTTAATGTTTCTGTATCTATTACAAGAGTTTTCGAATTATGGTTTTGAGAAAATATTACGATGGAAATGCATATTTAACAGAATACGGATTTAATGAAATTGGCTTAGTCACTTCTGGAATGGGCTATCAAATAAAATAACGTAATAGTAGCCGGTTAATTGAAAATCTATCAGGTCAATATTATTTCCTCCCTCTCTAGTAATTTAATACTAACCATTTTATTATTTATGCTTATTAAAAGAAAAGGGAAAGCTTACGCTTTCCCTTTTTGATCTTATTATTTTGCAGTTTAGAGATAAGTCTAAATATAATAAGATCTAATTTATAATGCTTTTAGATAGTTTAGAGTCTCTGGTCCCTCGTGAAATAATAGGTCTAAAATACTCAAATTACTTATATAACCGTGTTTTTCTTCAAATATCTGAATGTACCTTGGGTAGTTTATAGCTTCCGTAAAGGCTCTCTTGGCATTAAGTAAATTTCTACAATCAACTTTAAGATTCGATAATTCTACAAAAACGTTACTTGTTTGTATCGTTGGATTTACACCTATTTCGTTACAAATATGATTCAGTAAAGCCATATTTAATTCTACTAGGGTTTTATGAGTCTCAAAAAAAACATTTTTTAGGTCTTGTTCATAAAATTCAAAAAATGGACTAGAGTTATAAGCTGAGCTAATGGCGCGCCAATGAGCTTTTTTCCAATCGGTAGTAGTATCTAAAAAAACGTCTTTTACAGCAGTTTTGTTTTTTCTAATTACAGGTATACTTAAAGCTAAACTACCATTTGAGGTGTAAATTACACATCTATTTCTATAAGATTGTTTTATGAAATGTTCTCCCAAATCGAGTACCACAGATTTGTGTTTTAAGATCAATTTAAAATAGGCTACACAAGGGAAGTAGTGACTGCTTAAAACAACTTGTTTTTTCATGCTAGTCCACAGTTTTTAAGAACCGATTAAAAGAAAAATCTTCAGCATTAAATAAAATTACTGAGCAATCGCCTATAATATGATCTTCTGGAACAAAACCCCAATAACGAGAATCTTGCGAATGATGCCTGTTGTCGCCGAGCATAAAATAGTAATTCTGTTCAAAAACATAGGTGTTTTCAATTCTACCGTCAAGGATAATAGTATCCTTATTTAGGCTAATTGAATGATTTTCGTATTCTGAAATTATTTTTTGATAGATTTTCAAATTTGAAGTATCCAATTTTACTTTCATTCCTTTTTGAGGAATAATAAGAGGTCCGTAATAATCTCTATTCCAATGCAAGTTCCCATCCGAAGGGAAGGTAGATATTTCTGTTGTTCCCTCATGTTGAATATTTCTATTGAACACAAAATTAGAATCTACAGAAAGTATAGCCCTCATTTGAAGACTGTCTAAGCTCAAAATCCATCTATCATTACTAACTCTACCGCCTAAGTGTATTCCAAATTCTTTTAATATTTCCCATGAAAGTATTTTATCAGAATCTGAAAAAATATAATCAAATTGTAAGCTAGCGTAATCTGATGAGGTTTCTCCATTTTCTATTACTAAGGTGTCGCCAGGGTTTGCTACACAACGCTTAATGAAGACTCTTTTGTCGTTAATAGAAACCTTCTCTAATGGGTAATGGAATGCTATGATATTTCCTTTTTGAATATTTAATTGATTGCCAAACAAACTGTTTTGCCATTTATTTACCATAACATAATCTCCCTTTATCAAGGTTCTGTCCATAGAACTTGAGGGTATTACAAATGGTTGAAAAACAAAGAGCTTAACAAAAAAAGCAAAACAAATTACAGCAATAATTTTCACTTTTTGCATTAAGTAGTTTTTTTCTTAAGTAAATATCTACTCGCGATATTCCAGAGTCCAACAAGAATTAAAAAATGAATTAAATACGATTTTGGTTCACCATCACCGTGAATGAATGTGAACATTCTACTCCAACGAATTTTATCCAATCCCTTTTTGTTTGGATCTATACTCAACCAATTAAATACAGGCTTTCCTACAACGTGGTTTTCGGGTACAAAGCCCCAGAACCTAGAATCTAAAGAGTTGTGTCTATTGTCTCCCATCATCCAATAGTAATTCATTTCGAAGGTGTAGTCGGTACTTAAAACATCATTTATATAAATACCATCTTCTTTTTCTTCTAAGATATTCTCTTCGTAATCTTCGATAATCTTAGCATACATTCCTATATTATCTTCCGATAATTGTACGGTTGCTCCAGCTTGTGGTATATGAATAGGGCCGTAGTTGTCTGTACTCCAACCAAAATCATTTCCTTTTGGAAACATAACCTCACCTATTTGACTCGGTAATAATTCTGGTATTTGAACGCTAGTAACAGTAGAAAGTGATTTTAATTTTGCTACATTCTCATCGGTAAGCATCATTAAAAATAAACTATTAGCCGATTTTACGCCTTTATAGCTTGCCAATACATTTGCATTTAATTGCACTCCTTGAGTAATTATTCTATACGTATTTAAGCTGTCGGTTAATTCAACATTTCTTATATATGCCTGTTCTTTAAACAAACGTACTTGTTCCTCTTCTAAAATAAACTCATATTCATGAAGTGGGTAAACTTCTGTAATCTCATTTTCGAGTAAATACTTTTGTCTAAATCCGTTGCCACTTGTGGTAACAATATAGCTAAACTGACCATGCGATCTGTCTGGTAATGGTTGTTCATTACCATTAATAAATAGTTTTTGATCCTTAATTTCTAAAGAATCTCCAGCAATAGCAACACATCTTTTCACATAATGAGTTTTCTTATCAAAGGGCATATTATCCTGCATTTCATCAACTGGGTAATTAAAAACAACGATATCGTTGTTTTTAATTTTGGTAAATCCGGCTAGTCTATTATAGCCTAATTGTACCGATTGTGAAAACGAAGGAGTATTTTTTGAGCCAACTAACACATTATGCATAAAGGGGATTGATAGAGGTGTGTTGGGAACATTTGGGCCGTAATTTAACTTACTCACCAATAAATAATCACCTATTAACATCGACTTTTCCATTGAAGAAGTAGGAATGGTGAATGGCTGAATTATAAAAGTATGAATTAATGTAGCTCCAATAATAGCGAAGGTTATCGCATTAAACCATTCTCCAATTACTGTTCTTTTTTTCTCAGCTTTAAGGGCTCTTTTCTTCCAAAAAGTCCAATTAATATAATTCCAATAAAATTGATCTGCTATAGCTAGCACACCAAAGTAAAACCAGTTTAATCCAATAAGTTTTACAAATACTATATAAGCTAAGCAGCTAACTATAAATAAAAGGTGTTTTTTAGTATTCATTTGTTTTTTTTTCAAAAGTATAAAATCAAGTTTATATAAACTCTATAGAGTTGTTAATATGGGTTAATTAGAGAATAACACATCCTTCATGTTAAAGACTCCTTTTTTAGTGAGAATCCATTCTGCAGCTATAACAGCCCCTAATGCGAAACCTTTTCTAGTGTGTGCCTCATGAGAAATAGTTAGTGTGTCTATTTCCGATTGGTATTTTACTATATGCGTTCCTGGAACAGAATTTTCTCTCAATGCTACTATTTGTATTTCTTCTGCTGAAGTAGGTTTATCTAAAATCCACTTCTTTTTTGTGGTGTTTTCAGCAATTATTTGTTCTGCTAATGTAATTGCAGTACCACTAGGAGCATCAAGTTTTTGGGCGTGATGGATTTCTGTCATACTTACATCGTAGCTTAATTGGCTTGACATCAACTTAGCTAACTTTTTGTTTAATTCGAAAAATAAGTTTACACCTAAACTGAAGTTTGAAGCATATAAAAAGGCTGAATTTTCAGAAATACACAATTTATTTACCTCATCAATATTAGTTAACCAACCTGTAGTGCCACTAATTATTGGAGTTTTAGATTTTAAAGCAAGTTCAATATTTTGCTGAGCTGTTGTAGGCGTACTGAAATCGATAGCTACATCGCAACTTTCAAAGCTATCGATAGTTAAATGGTCAGAGTTACTAGAGCTAATCTTTAAGCCAATTTCATGGCCTCTTTCTTCTGCTATAGATTCAATAGCTTTTCCCATTTTACCGTATCCTAAAAGTGCAATTTTCATTTTTTAAGATTTAAAGTTACTGCTAAGCCATATTGGTTTTCGTTTTGGAACCGTGAAATCCTAGGTTGAAGTTGTACACCTATATTATCGTTTACATTAAAGTTAAAAAGGTGTGCATCTACAGAAGCATCTAATATGTTTAACAGATATATTCCAACCGTTATTATATAGCCTAAATCTCTGTTTTTACGATGGTAATTTTTTATGGTAATTAAATTACTTTCTGAATAAGTACCTACGTATGAGTCTATAGTTGATTCGTCTGTATCGGTTCTTTGCTCAAATGCTTTTCTATAATGTAAGTACTCTTTATTATTCCAATTAGCTATATACAATGCAGTTCCAAGACCAAGGTATATTACTGGAGCTTTCCAGTATTTTTGATTGTAAACTTGCCCTGCACCAGGAAGAATAGCGGAGTATATACTTGCTTTCTTTGGTGATTTTACTTTCTGTATAAGTTGTGCTTTACTACTTATCGAAAAGCATAATAGGCTTAGTGATAGTATTATTCGTTTTGAAAACATTGAATAATATGTTCTAGTTCATCTTCGTTTTTGAAAGAAATAATTAATTTCCCTTTCCCGTTTTTTTGAAGTTTCACTTCCGTTTTGCTGTTTAATTTTTCTTCAAAATCTTTGGTGAGTTGTTGTATAGAAAAGGGTAGTGGAGCTGTACTTGAGATTGTTTTAGTGGTGGTTTTTTTTAGGGTATTTTTCACACCTTGAGTGAGTTGTTCTGTTTGTCTTACCGATAAGTTCTCTGTTAATATTTCTTTGTAAAGGTTAAGTTGAGCCTCATCATCTGTAATATTAACTAAAGTTCGTGCATGTCCCATAGAAATCATTTTATCTCTAATACCAGCCTGAATAATAGGGTTTAGACTTAAAAGCCTTAAGTAATTACTCACTGTAGAACGCTTTTTACCAACGCGTTCACTTAATTTTTCTTGTGTTAAATTACATTCATCTTGAAGTAATTTATAACTCAAAGCTATTTCAATTGCGTCTAAATCTTGCCTTTGAATATTCTCAACCAATGCCATTTCTAGCATTTCTTGGTCGTTGGCAATTCTTATATAGGCAGGTATCTTTGTTAAACCAGCAATTTGACTAGCTCTAAATCTACGTTCACCAGAAATTAATTGGTATTTGTCGTAGCCTAATTTACGAACGGTTATAGGTTGTATAACACCCAATTCTTTTATAGAATCAGCTAATTCATTTAGTGCCGTTTCGTTAAAATGTGTACGAGGTTGAAATGGGTTTACTTCAATAGTGTTAATGAGTATTTCGCCAATTGCACCAACAGGAGTTTGCACTGCAATGGAGGTGTTCGATTGTGTAATATCTGTACTTGGATTACTAAGAATGGCAGATAAGCCTCTTCCTAAAGCCTTTTTCTGTTTAGCCATTTTGTGCTTTTTTTTCGTTGTTTTCTAAAAACTCTTGAGCCAAATTCAGATAGTTTATAGCTCCTTTACAGGTGGCGTCGTACATAATAATACTTTCTCCATAGCTAGGCGCTTCGCTTAGCCTAACATTTCGTTGTATAACAGTTTTAAATACCATGTCTTGAAAATGAGTTTTCACCTCTTCAATCACTAAGTTAGAAAGACGAAGCCTAGAATCGTACATCGTTAGTAGTAAACCTTCTATGTCTAAGTCAGGATTTTGAATGTTTTGTATACTTTTAATGGTGTTCATAAGCTTACCCAAACCTTCTAATGCAAAATATTCACATTGAATAGGAACAATAATAGAATCGGCTGCTGTTAATGCATTTAAAGTTATTAAGCCTAAGGAAGGAGCACAATCAATAATTATATAATCGTATTCCTCTCTCACATCTACTAAAGCAGATTTAAGCATAAATTCCCTTGCATCTTTATCAACTAATTCTATTTCTGCAGCAACCAAATCTAAATGTGACGGCATCACATCTACATTCGGACTCGACGACTTCTGTATGCATTCTATGGCATTAACCTGGTGTTCTAAACATTGATAAGTGCCATTGTGTTCTCCATTTGGGTCAATTCCAAGAGACGAACTTGCATTGGCTTGAGGGTCTGCGTCGATGAGTAACACTTTCTTTTCCAGCACTCCTAGGCAAGCAGCAAGGTTAACTGAGGTAGTCGTTTTTCCTACCCCACCTTTCTGGTTTGCTATTGCGATTATCTTTGCCATATATGAAATGAAATTTCTGTATTTTTAAAGTCTCAAATTACGAAAAGTCCTCCTTAAGGATTGCTAAGTTTTTGTGTATGTTATCAACATTTTAGAAACAATTTTCAACGATATGATTACCATTATTTCAGCCACCAACAGAAAAGACAGCTTAACGCTAAAAGTAGCTCATTTTTATAGTAGCTTGTTAAGTACTAAAAAAGTGACTAATCAGGTTATGGATTTATGCGATTTACCTAATGACTTTATGTTTTCAAATTCATTCGGCGAGTCCACTGAAGAGTTTACAAGTCTAGTTGCTAAATATATCGATAATGCAAATAAGTTTGTTGTTATCTCTCCAGAGTATCATGGTAGTTATCCAGGTGTTTTTAAGTCTTTTATGGATTGTATAGGAAGTGATAGTGTAAGTGAAAAGAAGGTTGCCTTAGTGGGACTTGCTTCTGGTAGGGCAGGGAATTTAAGAGGTATGGAACACTTAACATCTTTATTTCATCACCTTAAAGCGGAGGTGTTTTCTGCTAAACCAAAACTGTCTGAAATTCATAAATTACTAAACAATAAAGGAGAAATAGAAAGCCCGGAAACAGTTGCCTTACTTCAATATCAAATTGATCGATTTGTAAAGTTTTAGCTGAAATAATTTTAAGGATTTGTACTTAGCAGATGATTTACTCTACTCAATCAATTTAATTTTGATTAGAAGAATGTTTTGTTAAACTTCTTCTTTACTTGTAATGGTCTTTTTATAACCAAATAACTTCTTCTCTTTAATTACATTATCTACATAAGTAGGCACTAAATCTTCCCAGCCTTTTATGCCATTTTTAATCATTCTTAACACAATAGGAGAGAAGATCTGCAATACTTTTGGGTCGAAATCTATATCTTTAATTCTGTTATTGTAAATCAAATAATCGTAGAGAGGTCTGAACCTTGGGTGAATTTGAATGTTAGTAGAGTTTGTAAGTTCGCCGTCTTTTTGTTTTTGGTAAGGATATAAATAGATTTTTAAATCTCTATTGAACATTCTGCCAAAAGCTTCTAAAATACCACCATTTAAATGTCTGTAATATTTCTCCTCAAAAATTTGTTTTAGATTAGGTACCCCTAAAATAATTCCCATTCTCTTGTTTGTAAATCGGCTAAAGTAGTCAAGTAACTTGTAGTATTGCTGATAGTTAGAAACCAAAACTGTTTGTCCGAGCGAACATAAAATATCTGCTCTATCTAAAAAATCTTGTTCATCAATTTCTCCTTCGGAAGAAAGGTTGCTTAAAGTAATTTCGAACAAAACCTGAAGGTTTTCTTTTTTGACTCTCTTTTCTAGTAAAAACTTATTGTAACCATTTTCTATCATATCGATATTAACCTTGGTTACAGGTCTAAAACTCCCTCTTATTGCAAGAATGTTCTTTTTGTACAACACATCAGATGCTTGTAAGTTCACTCCATCAGGATTAAAAATAACTGCATTTGTCATTTTTTCCTTCACCAAAAACAAACTCAACAACCTATTATCAACATGGTCAAAATCAGGGCCATTCATCTGAATCATATCTATTTCGATATGCCCTTTACTAATATTGTCGAACAATTGTTTTATAAGTGCTTTTGGATCATCGTGATGAAACATACAGCCGTAAATCAGGTTAACGCCTAAAACACCAGCGCTTTCTTGCTGCTGTTTTGCTTCACGTTCGTGGAGTAAAAAGTGCAAAACAACATCATTAGGTTTAGATTCTGGATGTAGCTGAAATCTAAGCCCCATCCAGCCATGTCCATCGTTGGTTTTTGAGAAATTTATTGTTGCTACGTTATTTGCAAATGAGAAAAAACGTTTATTCGGATGTTTTTCTCTGTCCAATCGTTCTGTAATTAAGCCATATTCATGCTCAATCATTTTCTTTAAACGTGATTCGCAAACATACCTACCGTTAGCTTCTTTGCCGTAAATAGCATCACTAAAATCTTTATCGTATGCCGACATCGTTTTAGCAATTGTCCCTGAAGCCCCTCCAGCTCTAAAGAAATGGCGAACCACTTCTTGTCCAGCTCCAATTTCTGCAAAGGTTCCGTAAAGCTCAGGATTCAAATTTATCTGTAAAGCTTTTTGGGCGGGTGTTAAAACAACGTCTTTCATAGTACTTATGTATTCTTAGTAGCAAATGTAGATGCCCTAATTTACATAGCCAAGTATAATCAGGTATTTGTTCAGTCTTGATTCCAATAAATCGAATATATTTGTACTTATGAAACTAACTTTTTTAGGAACTGGAACTTCTCAAGGTATTCCAGTTATTGCATGCGATTGTGTTGTTTGTACTTCTGAGGATGCAAAAGACAATAGATTAAGGACTTCAGCTATGATTTCTGTTAATACTATTAATTATGTTATTGATACAGGACCAGATTTTAGACAACAAATGTTGCGTGAGAAAGTTCAAGATGTTCGCGCAATATTATTTACACACGAACATAAAGATCATGTTGCTGGAATGGATGATGTAAGAGCATTTAATTTTAAACATCAAAAAGACATGGATGTTTATTGCGATTTAAATGTTCAAAAGGCTTTACTTAGAGAATACCCTTATGTGTTTAGTGATTTTAAATACCCTGGAGTTCCAGAAGTTAAAGTGCATCAAATTTGTAAAGAAGAAGCTTTTACAATAGATGGTAATTTATTTACACCTATTGAAGTAATACATTACCATTTACCTGTTTTAGGTTTTAGGCTAAAGGACTTAACTTATATAACGGATGCTAAAACAATCTCTGATGAAGAGTTAGAAAAAGTAAAAGGTTCAAAAGTTTTGGTGATTAATGCACTTCGACTTTCGGAGCATATTTCACATTTAAATTTAAGTCAAGCTTTAGATATTATTGAAAAAATAAAACCTGAAAGAGCTTATTTAACACATCTTAGTCATTTAATGGGAACACATGAAGCGGTGTCTAAATTACTACCTAAAAATGTTTTTATAGCTTACGATGGCTTGCAAGTTGAATGTTAAGACAAAAAAAAGGCCTCGCAAATGCGAGGCCTTTTTATTTTGGTAAAAAGTAATTAGTTTACTTTTCCGCTTAAATCAGCACCAGCTTTGAACTTTACAACGTTCTTAGCAGCGATTTGAATAGTTTTACCAGTCTGAGGATTACGACCCTCTCTTGCAGCACGAGCAGAGATTGAAAATGATCCAAAACCTACAAGGGCAACTTTACCACCTTTAGCAAGAGTTGTAGCAACTGATCCTGTAAAAGAATCTAATGCTAATTTTGCAGCAGCTTTAGAAATTCCAGCATCGCTGGCCATAGCGTCGATTAATTCTGACTTGTTCATAATAAAACAGTTTTAGGTTAAAAATTTAAATTATTTTACGAATGCTTTACAAATATAGACTATTGTTGAGATTGCGCAAGTTTAACCTACTAAAAAACACCACTTTGTTAATAAATGCATACAAATGTTGATAAAAACACACGTAAAAAGCCTTTTTTATACAGAAATGAGCGGGAATAAGGCTTAACAAGCTTTGCAATCTGAAGAAATAGTATAACCATTTAAAAACGATTTAATATCCATTTTCTTTTTGCCTGGAGCTTGAATTTCTATGACTGAAATATAACCATCTATTGTGTAGATTTTTAGATCTGTTTTACAGAACTCAATATCAGCAATTTCTTTCTCGTGTTCACAAATTGTATGATTGCTTTTGTGAATTTTCATTATCAAATCTTCAAGACCTTCTTGAGTAAACTTTGTCCATGCTACAGGGTAGGGAGAGAGTCCTCTAATGTGGTTATGTATACTAAATGTATCTTTTGTCCAGTCTATTCTACAATTGTCTTTAAATAGCTTTGGAGCTTCTTTAAGCTCAGAAGATTCTTCTTGAATTTCAGGTTTTACATTATTGCTGAAAATGGCATTACAAGTCTCGGTTGCTAATTCAGCACCTAAAACCATTAACTTATCGTGAATGTCACCTACATTATCGTTTTCGCCAATTTCGCACTCCTTATATAGTAGCGTTGCACCAGTGTCAATTTTCTCATCAATAAAAAATGAAGTAACCCCAGTTTTAGTTTCGCCATTAATAATTGCCCAATTAATTGGTGCAGCTCCACGATACTGTGGCAATAAAGATCCATGTATGTTAAATGTTCCGTATTTAGGCATGGACCAAACTTCTTTTGGGAGCATTCTAAAAGCAACGATTATAAATAAGTCAGCCTCTAAAGATTTTAACTCATTTAAGAAATCAGCATTTTTTAATTTCTCTGGCTGTAGGATGTTAAAGTTTTGAGAAAGTGCATATTTCTTAACGTCACAGGCTTTAAGTTTATGTCCTCTTCCAGCTGGTCTATCTGGTGGACAAATCACACCAACTATAGTATAGCCACTTTCGTGAACATTCTTCAGGGATTCCACAGCAAATTGTGGTGTTCCCATAAATACAATTTTCTTTTCGCTATTCATTCAATTCTATTTTATTACCATTTTTGGTAATGATGTTTTCTTCAAGAAGTTGTTTTATTTCTTCAATAATAACAAGCTCTTTTAGTTTACTGTATTGTGCCACAAAAGTACTGATGTAAATTGGTTTAACTTTTAATCGCTTAAGAAGTTCTTCTTTAATTTTATTTTTAAAATCACTTGTACTCGTTTCTTGAGACACACATACATCACATATACCACAGTCTTCGCTATTCTTCTCGTCAAAATAATCGAGTAGAATTCTAGATCTGCAGACTTCAGAATTAGATATATAGTCATTCATGCTTTTTAGTTTACCTACTAAGAGTGTTTTCCGTTCTTCAAAATGTGTTTTAGCTAAAGGTAGATGTTTACTCTCATGTCTCGCAGAGATATAAGTAATACGACCTCTATTACTTCTAGGCTTGTATTCTAAAATGCCTTCTTTATCGAGCTGACCTAAAATCTTATGTATATAATTACTGTCCTTATTTAGTTGAAGTGCTAATTTACGTTCGTGTATCTCTGCTGGTTCATCAAAAATATTAGGATATACTCGCAGAATTAATTGTAATAATTCACTTTTTTTAGTATTGTTTGTTTGGTAGTTGATCACTACAGATGCATGAACAACAATTTGTAGTGTTGAGAGCTGACTGTTGTAGCTTTCAAATTTAAGGTGATTTTCTTTTTCTAGAATATTAAATGCTTTTAAGCATTTCTCAGAAGATAATTTATTGTGATCACAAAATTCATCAATCGAGAATTCATAGGTTTGCTCATATCCATCACCAATGGCAAGTTGTAAGTAGTTGGCTAGTTTTTGGTAAATAACACGAACTTCTTTGGAGGATGGGTAATTTTCTTCAAACCGACTTAAAGCTGTTTCTAAATCAGATTTCTGGTACAAACTAACTGCAAACGATTTTTCACCATCTCTCCCAGCTCTCCCAGCTTCTTGAAAATACGCCTCTAAGCTATTTGGATTCTGTAGATGAATCACTAATCGTACGTCTGGTTTATCTATTCCCATTCCAAAAGCATTTGTGGCTACCATAACTCGTACTGTATTATTCATCCACTTCTCTTGGTTTGCACTTCGATCATCCGAAGATAATCCTGCGTGGTAGTAAAGCGATTTTATACCGAGGTAGTTAAGTTCAGAACTTAACTCGTAAGCTCTCTTTCTGCTTCTTACATATATTATAGAAGAGCCTTTTATTCGTGTGAGCATTTTTTGTAACCTATCCATTTTATGATTTTCTTCTAAAACCATATAAGCTAGGTTGCTTCTGTTAAAGCTGTTTTGTACAACTAAGGCATTCTTAAAGTTTAGTTTCTTTTGTATATCAGCCGATACTTCTTTGGTGGCTGTAGCTGTAAGAGCTAAAATTGGCACCTTAGGAATTAAATTCCGGATTTCTGCAATATTCAAATAAGAAGGCCTAAAGTCATAGCCCCACTGCGAAATACAATGAGCTTCATCTACGGCAATTAAACTAATATTCATTTTCTGAATACGCTCTAAAACAATCTCAGACTGCAATCTTTCTGGTGATAAATAAAGGAGTTTTATATTCCCATAAACACAATTGTCTAATGCGATGTCAACTTCAGTATGTCGCATTCCGCCAGTTAATGCAATTGCTTTAATATTGCGGTTTTTTAATTGAGAAACTTGATCCTTCATTAATGCGACCAATGGAGAAATAACAATACAGACTCCTTTAGATGCAAGTGCGGGAATTTGATAGCACATAGATTTACCACCACCAGTTGGTAGTAGAGCAAGGGTGTCCCTTTTCTCTAAAATACTATTGATGATCTCTTCCTGCTTTGGTCGGAATGAATCGAAGCCCCAGTATTTTTTTAGTAGTTTATGTAAATCTAGCGTACTCAATATGATTAAGTATAAATTTTATTCTTTCAGAAACACTCACTTTAGGAATTAATACAATTTCGTAATCGTATAATTCGTAAGCTTTAATCATGAATTCGTGTATGGAAGTAGCTGTTTCGAAATCTTCCATTCGTTCAGAATCACTTTTATAAATACTTTCCCAAGGAGGAGTAATAAAAGCAATTTTCGAATACCGATACTCTTTTGCTAAGCCATCCCACTTTTTTGTGATTGGTAAAGTATCCTTCAATAAGTAAGCAAAGGAGTCGATAATAGTTCTATCGAAAAATTCTATTTCTTCTTTTGCTTGTTTAAATTGCTTTATTCTCTCGTCAATTACGAGTTCGCTAAAAGCGTCTAGGTCTTTCCAGGGAGTAATATCGCCACCAATTTTAAATTGTTCAGCAATAATTTCTCTCGAAACTTCAGCATGGCATTTGTATCCATGCATAGAGAGTCCGTTTATTAAACAAGTTTTTCCAGTTCCTGGAGCACCTGAAATAGCAATGCGTTTTATCATAAAAACAAATTTATAAAAAAGCCCGACCTGTGCCTTGTGTTTTAATAAGCTTTGTAAGTTTGTTTAAAATTACTTATGAACATGGATTTTGATAGTTTACGTGAACGTCTTGAGGAGTTAAGCTTCCCTAGCGTGTATATGTTTAAGTTTATAGTGAAGTCTGATTTAAAGAAAATCGCTCAAATAGAAAGTTTATTTCAGCGTGAAAAGGCGGAACTTATTAGAAAAGAATCTTCAAAAGGAGCTTTTATTTCAATTTCGGTGAAGGAAGTGATGCTTAGTGCTGATGAAATAATTTCAGTGTACGAGAAAGCTGCTAAAATTGATGGTGTTATAACTTTGTAGTATGTCGAAAATTTGCATTTTAGGATCAGGGATTACAGGTTTATCAGTTGCGTATTACCTTAAAAAATACAATCCAACAGCGGAATTAATAATTTTAGAAGAACAGAAAAGTTCTGGCGGAGTTATAGAGTCGAATGTGTTTGGCGATTGTGTTGTAGAATGGGGTCCTAGAGGGATTCGTCCAAAGGGAAATGGTCAGCTGGTTCTAGAAATGGTTGAAGACTTAGGCTTATGGGATGAGTTGGTTTTTGCTGATGATAAAGCAAAAAAACGCTATCTCTATCACGATAATAAATTGCAGATTTTACCACATTCATTATTTTCATTTTTAAGATCACCGTATTTAGGTTTGTTTTTAAAAGCATTTTTAAAGGATCTAAAAGCAGAAAAAGTTGAGGAAGATGAAACAATTGCAGAATTTGTAGATCGGCATTTTGGAGAAGATTTAAGACGTTTGTTTTTCGATAGTATGGTAAGTGGTATCTGGGCTGGAGATGTTACTAAAATGAGTATTTCGGCTACTTTACCATTTTTAAAGAAGTTAGAAGCCAGAAAAGGTTCCATTATAAAATCTATGTTTGGTTATAAATCTGCTTCTGTAGATGCTAAAGCTTACCCAAAAGAAATAACCTCCAAGGCTTTGTTTAGTTTTAAAAATGGAGTTCAAACACTCGTTAATAAACTCAAGGAAGAGTTGAGTGATTCTATAATTTACCAGTCAAATGTTAAATCTATAGATTTTGAAGACTCCTCATTGCTTTGCGAAAATGGAATCTCCTACAACTACGATTCATTAATTTCAACGATTCCAGCATATAAACTCAGTGCTTTTGTTTCTGATCAGATGGCAAAAGAATTAAATTCTATTAATTATTCTCCTGTTGGTATTTTGAATATTCAGTTTAATAAGTCTCAGCTTAATTTTGATGGTTTTGGTTTCTTAGTGCCTTCAAAAGAAAAGTCTGTTGTTTTAGGGATGGTAGCTAATTCTAATACTTTCCCTATACATGGCTCAAAGGAGTTTCATGTAAATACAGTTATGTTAGGAGGTGCCCGTTATACCTATGCAAAGTTAAAAACGATGGAATTGGAAAATGAAACCAAATTGTTTTTGGCTAAAGTTTTTGGAAAAGAAATTAAGGTTGAAAAACAAGAGCTTCGATTATTGGAGAAAGCAATTCCACAATATGAAAAAGGTCATTTAGACAGAGTTAAGCGAATCGCAAATGCAAGTCCATCAAATTTAATGATTTTAGGAAACTATATGTATGGGGTTTCTATAATCGATATTGTTACAAAATCAAAAGAGTACGTTAAATCTATTCAATAGATGAATCCTTAGTTTCGTTACTTATAAATCTTTTGTAGTACGATAAAAGTAATGTACTTATAGGCAATGCAAGTATAAGTCCTGTTAAGCCAAGTAAACTACCCCATACAGAAAGCGATAGTAGTATAATTGCAGGATGCAGTCCTGTAACTTTATTCATGATTCTAGGAATTAAAATACTTTCCTGAATTAATTGAATTATTAAAAACACCAAAGTAGCCGCTCCAATAGTTGTCCATAAACTCTGTCCTGACTCCATACTTTGTAGTATGCAAAGTAAAAATGCAGGAATAAATCCGAGTATTTGTAAGTAGGGGATTAGGTTTAGTAAGCCTATTAGTATTCCCATTAAAATGGCTAATGGAAGCCCTATGATGCTAAAACCTAAACAGAATAGAACCCCAACAATCAAAGCAATAGTAGCTTGTCCCCGAAAGTAAGCCCGCATACCTTCATTTAAATCGCGACTTATTCCATTTGCTTGGTCACGAAATTTTAAGGGAATCCAATTAATCCAGGTTTTACTAAGCGTTGGGTATCCTTGAAGAATAAATACGAGGTAAATAAGAATGAAAAACATTCCAAAAACGCCCAGTACTAAATCGAGCGATTCGTTGAAGAGTGTTTTTATAATTGGAGCAATTTTATTTACTGTTTCTGAAATGGTGTTACTGTTTATAAAATCCATTGCTTGATCGGAGTGTAAAAAATGATTTACTTGATCTTGGAGTTCGGATGGGATAGGAGGGATGAAGTCGGCATATTGTTTTAGTAATGTTGCTGCATTGTAAAACTCCTTATTTACAACTGGAAGGCTGAGCAATATAATTCCGGCAATAATTAAACTAGAAAATGAGAGTCCAATAGCTATTGCTAAACCTCTTCTTTTTACTCTTAATTTATTTTGAATAAAAGTAATGAGTGGGTTGATTAAATAGGCAATGAAAAGTGCGATTAAAAATGGGCTAAATACATTTTTTAAGACATAAAATAAGTAGCCAATTATAGCTAGTAAAAGGATGTTTCGAAGTGATTTTTCGCGCATTTTGTGTAAATTCAAATTATTCTCAAATGTATAATTCTTTCTTTGATTTGAGAAAGGAATTGCGAATTATATAAGTCAGTTGTAGAGCATAAATAGTCTGTTATATATAAAATATTTATGATTTAATGCTTTAGGTGATTTATGTAATCTTCTGAATTTAAGTATTAAATAACGTTTATTAACGTTAAATTAACTTTAGATTATTACACACAAAAATTTTTAACAACATTAGTTTTGACAGAATGTCAGTGGCTGTTATTTTGTTTAATAAATGTATGTAATTGTCAAGGTGTCAGTCTATTTGTTTGATGCAAGTTGTGCTACTTCTTGCCCAACATTAGTTCCTAAAGCAACACCCATCCCGCCCAATCGAACGGCACAAAAAAGTCCTGCTTTTAGTTGTTTTATATGTGTAGATTTACTTAAGCCAACACCCATAATTCCAGCCCAAGTTTTATCAATTTCAAAAGATTGATTGGGTAGGATTTTAGTGTTTAATAAATGCACTAAGTGATTTTGAATTTTCGTTGAAGTAGTCATTTCAAAAGTTTCCTCTGCACTGAAATCTAAGTTTCTTCCTCCGCCAAACAAAACTCTATTCCCTACATTTCTGAAGTAATAATAACCTTGATCCATGTGGAAGCAACCTTTGATTTTTAAATTTTCTATAGGTTTAGTTATTAATACTTGTGCACGAGCTGGTTTTAAGTCGAATTCAGGAAAAAATTGTTTAGCAAATGCATTATTACATAAAATTAACTTGTTAGACTTTAATGTAGCTTGAGTTCCTTCAATCAACCATTTATTGTTGCTTTGGTTGAAGTTTAGCACTTCAAAACCATTTAGAATTTGAATATTAGCTTGCTGCACAAGTTGTAATAACTTCTGCATCATTAAACCAGTATTTATCTGTCCTTCAAAGTTATTCTTTATAAGTAAGCTTTTACTGTCAAATCCAAATTCTACAGGTTTAGTAAAGACTTCAAAGGTATTTGCATTAAAAATAGGGTAGAGCTGTTTGTTTAGGTAGTCAATATTATCAAGACAATTGTGGTATATGTTAGCGTTTTCGAAAAGCTCATAACTACCATATTCTTGATAATCCATGATTTTATCGCCAACCAAATTTCTAAGTTTTGAAAGTCCTTTTACTCGATTTTCAACAAGTTTAAAAACGGCTTCCTCACTAGAATTGGATAAATCATCTAATAATTCCGAAGGAGAACCAAAACAAGTAAATCCAGCATTTTTTGTACTTGCTCCAGAAGGTAGGAACCCACGTTCTAGAATTACAATTTTAGAATTTGGATTTAAACGCCTCAATTCTAGAGCACAAGTAAGCCCTACAATCCCACTACCTATAATGGTGTAATCAATATTTTTCAAAAAGGATTCATCTTCCCAATAGCTTGTACCACTCATAATCAATCAAATTTAGCTTCGAAATATAAAGTAATTATTTTTGGCATTTGTTTTGTAACTTCACGCCTTGTATTTTATTGAATTCAATTTTTTAAAAATCACATTATGCAACAGAAATATACGCTGGTTAAAAAGTTATTGCTTTTAACGTTTGTATTTGTATCAGCTTTGAGCTTAAATGCTCAAACTATTTGGGAACCTGTAGTAGAAAGTAGTATTCCTCTCACTTCCGATCGCTATACAATACCATCTTCTTACCAAACTTATGCTATAGATTTAGTGGAAGTTTTGAATTTGTTAAGCTCATCTCCAAAAGAGTTTTCTGTAAATGTGCGTAACAGCTCAACAGTTTTAAACTTACCTATGCCAGGTGGAGACATGCAGGAGTTCGCTATTGTTTCTTCTAGTATCATGCCTGCAAGTTTGGCAGAAAAGTTCCCTTCAATTCATTCTTATTTAGCACAAGGATTAGATGATGGTACTGCTACTGCTCGTATTACGATTAGTAATAATGGTTTTCATGCTATGATAATTTCTTCATCAGGAACTTCTTATATAGACCCATATAGTATTAACAATGCCTCTTATTGTATTTCTTACTTTAAAGAGGATTTTTACGCTACTAACCAAAAAGTTAGAGATTCGGAATGTGTTATTAATGCTGCACAAACCAATGCTAAATCTATGGCAAGTGGACAATCGGGAGATGTACTTAGAGTTTATAGAGCTGCTATTGCTTGTACTGGAGAATATGCCCAGTTTCATGCAAACCAGTCAGGAGATGCTGCTGATGTAGCTGCTTTAGCTGCCATTGTAACTACTATAGATAGAGTGAATTTAGTATTTGATAGAGAAGCTTCTTTTAGATTAAACCTTGTAGCAGACAATGATCTTATTATTTATACTAATTCTACTAACGATCCTTATTCAAATTCTAATGCAGGTGCCATTTTAGATGAAAACCAAACGAATATAGATGATTTAATAGGTAATGGAAATTATGATATAGGTCACGTTTTTTCTACTGGTGCAGGTGGTTTAGCTTCTGCTGGTGTTTGCTCTGACAGCTTTAAAGCAAAAGGGGTTACTGGTACAAATGCTCCTATTGGAGATGCTTTCGATATTGATTATGTAGCTCATGAAATGGGACATCAATTTGGAGCAAACCATACTTTTAATGGTGATAGTGGAAATGGAAATTGTGGTGCTGGAAATAGAAATCCTTCTACTGCCTATGAACCAGGATCTGGAACAACTATTTTAGCTTATGCTGGGATTTGTGACTTAAATAATTTACAACAACATTCTGATGATTATTACCATACAGCATCGTTTGACGAAATTACAGAACATACAAATGGTGATGGTTGGGCGAATGATTGCGCAGAACAATTAGAAACTGGAAATTCTATTCCTGTATCTAATGCAAACCCTTCAGGAAATAACTTCACGATTCCTAAAAATACTCCATTCGAATTAACGGGTCTCGGAACTGATCCAAACTCAGCTGATGTTTTAACTTACTGTTGGGAACAATTCGATTTAGGCGATGTGGCAGATGTTTTAGAAGATGCTACTGGAAATGCACCTCTTTTTAGATCTTTTTCTCCTGTAGAGTCTCCTACTCGTGTATTTCCTAAAATGGATGACCTTGTAGCTGGAACTTCAACAGATGGTGAAAACCTTCCTTCTTACGAAAGAGATATGAAATTCCGTTTAACAGTAAGAGATAATCATGCCGGTGGTGGTGGTGTAAGCTACGATCTAATACAATTTTCTGTAAGTAACGAAGCTGATGCCTTTTCAGTTGAAAATATAACTGATGATTGGCAATACGGAAATACTTATTCTGTACAGTGGGATGTTGCCAATACTAACGAAGCCCCTGTTGATTGTGATAATGTAGACATCTTTCTGTCTTCAGACAATGGACTTACTTTTGAATTACTATTAGCTGAAGTACCCAATAATGGATTAGCTTTAATTATTTGCCCTAACCTAGTTTCTGATCAAGCTATAATAAAGGTTAAAGCAAGTAATAATATATTCTTTAACATTTCGAATACTTTTGAAATTATTGAGCCAACTGAACCTAACTTTTCAATTACGGTTACTCCAGAAGATTTAAGTATATGTTCTGGAGAAATGGCAATGTTTGATATTGAAGTGGATCCAATATTAAACTTTAGTACTCCGGTAAACTTATCTATTGCAGATGTTCCCGAAGGTATTCTTGTGATTTTTGATCCAGAAAATGTAAGTCCTGGCGATAATTCTACTTTAACAATTTCTTCTCCATTCCCTATTCCAGCAGGAGTATATCCTTTCCAAATTACGGCAACGGCAGACGATATTGAACATCTTCAAATTGTATCAATTATTGTGTTCGAAGGAATTCCTGCAGAAGTAACTTTAACTTTCCCTACTGCTGCACTTGTAGATGTTTCCTTAACACCTACATTTACTTGGAATGCTTCAGAAAATGCAGATTCTTATACTTTGCAGATTGCAACAGACTTAGAGTTTGAGAATATTGTACATACTTTAACAGACCTAGAAAATGCTTCTTATTCTTTGGGCTCTCTATTAGATGCAGAAACAGAATACTTTTGGAATGTAATGTCGAATAGTCCTTGTGGAGATTCTGATTTTAGTGAAACTTTAAGTTTTACAACAGGAGAAGAAAGTGTAACTGAAATCCCTGGTTGTACAGACATAACCGCATTTAATTACGATCCTACCGCTACGTCAGACGATGGTTCGTGTGAGCCTGTAACATTTGGTTGTACTAATCCAGAAGCTGACAATTTTAATGAAACGGCGAATACCGATAATGGTTCTTGTATAATTTCAGGTTGTACCAATCCAGATGCATTAAACTATAACGAAGAAGCTACAAACGAAGATGGTTCTTGTATGGTTGAAGGTTGTACCGATCCTTCAGCTTCTAATTACAATCCTATTGCAAACATCGAAGACAATTCTTGTATTGCTTATATTGTAGGTTGTACCGACTCAGATGCATTTAATTTTAACCCAAGTGCAAATTCTGAAGATGGTTCTTGTGACTATACTTCTCTTGTAATTATTCAATGGGAAGAATTAGTAGGTTCTAATTTCCATTTCTGGGCAATAATTAATAATATCCCATCAACCAATAATTTATACTGGAATATGGGCGATGGCAATACTTATGCTGGTGTTAATGAACCTAATCATTATTACGAAGAAAATGGAATCTACGAAGTTACATTAACTGTTGCTACTAATATTGGAAGTTTTATTGCGACTGCTCTAGTAGAGGTTACAGGTGTGATTTCTGGCTGTACAGATATTACAGCTTATAATTACAATTCTGCTGCTATTATAGACGACGGCTCATGTATTGCACCAATTTTTGGTTGTACCAATATTGAAGCCATTAACTACAACTTACTAGCAAATTCTGATGATGGTTCTTGTATCGGTGTAGTTTACGGTTGTACAGATGTAACTGCAATGAATTTTAATGATGAAGCAAATTCTGATGACGATTCTTGTATTGCTTATGTTTATGGGTGTACCGATGTTGAAGCATTAAATTATAACGAATTGGCAAATACAGAAGACGAGTCTTGTTTGTATCCAGTTCCAACTGAGCCAGAATGGGATGTTGAAATAACATCAAACAACCATATTGTACTTATTCCATCAACCGCAACAATTACAATAAACGATTCTCCTATTGAGATTGGCGATTATATTGGTGTATTTTACTTAGGTCAAGATGATTTGTACTATTGTGCTGGGAAAATGATGTTTACTAGTATTACCAATACATTAACCGTTTACGGAAATGATCCTGGTATGTTTAACGGTTCACAAGTAGGAGAAGAGCTTGTGTGGAAAACATGGAAAGCGTCACTTAATGAAGTTCGCCTAGCATTAGCCGATTACGATATTGGAATGCCAAATACAGGTACTTATACTGTAGATGGTATTAGTGGTATTACTGCACTTTCTAACACAATGTCTCAAGATATACCATTAACAGAGGGGTGGAATTTAATTTCAACTTATATAGTACCAGACTATCCAAGTATGGGCGATGTACTTGCTCCCGTAGTTGGTGATTTATTCTTAGCTAAAGATGAAATAGGAAGTGTTTTTTGGCCAGCTTACAACTTAAATAATATTGGAGATCATACTGTAGGAAAGGCTTATAAAGTTAAGATGACTGCTGATGCTACTCTTCAAGTTAGAGGTGCTATTGCTAATGCCGCAGATTATCCTTTAAGCCTTAATGAAGGTTGGAGTTATTTAGGTTATTTACGTAAAGAAGCTGCAGATATTAGTGTTGTTATGGAGTCTATAGAAGAGGATGTACTATTAATTAAAGATGGTACTGGTAATGTATATTGGCCAGAATTTAACGTAAACACTATTGGTAATATGGAACCTGGTAAAGGTTACCAAGTTCGTATGGTTTCTACTAGAGAATTTAATTTCCCTGGAAATGATATTACATTACCGCAATTAAGAACGAGTTCTCAATTACCAAATAAGTTTTACAATACTCCTAAGCCTAAAGAATATAGTATGAACATTGCTTTGCCTTTAGACTTATTAGGCGATTTTGTAATAGGTGATGAGCTTGCTGTGAAAAATCAAGACATGGAAGTTATCGCAAGTACTGTATTTAACAACCAATCTATAGCTTTAACTATTTGGATCGATGAAGTAGATTTAGATTCTAAATTTACTGTTTCACACTGGTCTACAATAGGTAGAGAAGAAGTAGAGCTTCAACTTACTGTAGCTTCTACTTTATTACAAAACAATGCTATTGTTATTGTTCATGCTATTTCTGAGCTAAATTCAGAAAATTATCTTGGGGTATATCCAAACCCAAGTTCGGAAATTACAACGGTAAGTTTGAGTTTGACAAAAGAATCTAAGGCAACTATAACATTATTTAACACCTTAGGTGAGCGAGTAAAAGTTATTGCTAACACTAGATTCTCAAAAGGGATTTCAACACTTACTTTTGATGCTTCAAATTTAACAAGTGGTATTTATTTTATGAAGCTTACGAGCTCAACTTATTCCGAAGTTCAACGTTTTCAAGTCCGCTAAGGAACACAGAACTTATAAAACAAAAGAGCCACTCAATTGAGTGGCTCTTTTTTGTTTGCATATTTAGGTTCCTCAACTTGAGTTTTTAAATCTAATCGGGGCTAAATTAATGCTCAATACGATACTTACAACATGAATGTAAATTGTTATGCTTTATTCTTTGCAGTAATCATCCAATTATCGTGACCACCTTTAGAAAGAGCTTTAGCAAGATTTTCAGTATTTATTTCCTCCTCAAACTTAACTACTAATTGTTTAGATTCTAAATCCCATTCGGCCCATTTTACACCTTTAACAGAATACGCCAAGTCTTCAATGCGTGTTTTACACATCCCACAAATACCATCAACAAAAAAACTATTTTGGTTAAACGACTCTAGCA
>Ga0308003_1000303_pt1 | contig 24323 bp, 10 predicted proteins | sample Neamet36_FD_203159 | JGI IMG/M metagenome (GOLD analysis project Ga0308003, IMG submission 203159) | Marine microbial communities from water near the shore, Antarctic Ocean - #36 | ecosystem: Environmental > Aquatic > Marine > Unclassified | place: Southern Ocean | collected 2014-06-06
GTATTTTGGATTGCCTGTGCGGCTGTCGGTCCAGTCGATACAGTTCGGACAACGACCTTTACCGAGATGTCTAAGGCATTTACGCGATACCATATCTGCAGCGCCATTCATACATTCGGGCTCTATGCAACCTCTTTCACTATGACCTACGCAGTATTTCGAATACCAGGCAGCGGTGTTCTTACAGTCGGGGTCAATGCATTCAACTTTTGTTATATGTTGTACACAAGTATCGAATCCGTTCCGTCTTCTCGTAATACACGTTTGATATATACATTTGTTCTTACCATGTCTTACACACATAGTTTCGCGACACTCAGCATCAAATGTACACCCTTCTTCGGTACATGTAGTTTTTGGAACATGTTTATTGCAAGTCCCGTCTTTCAATATAGCTCCTAATGGGCAACCTTCAAATATACATCGATTGAATCCATGTGATGAGCATGTAAGAGTATTCCATTTCACATTTCTCGTACAATCAATCTCTGCACATATGTTTTTTGCGGTATGCCGTGCACAGTTATTTGATGGCCACATCGCTCCAGATATGCAGCCATCGTTCTCACACCGTCTATATCCACCGTGTGCTATACAAAAAAATGTCGCGCCTTGTGCAATCTTAGGACATCCATCTTGTGAACATCGTCGACCTCCTGAGCAGCCATAGCAAAACCCTGATGATTTATCTGCTGCTGGTTTTGTACAGTCAATAGTTTTACAACGTAATCCGCCAAGGTGGGTCCGACATCTTAAAAATTTTGTGTCTGCCGCACTATTTGTGCAGCCAACAAATCCACATCTCGGACCACCGAGATGCCTCTTGCAATGCCCGTTTTTTTTGTCGCCTCGCGAATTACTCTTACATCCTTCGGTGCAACATTTAGGTCGATTTCGCACACGTTTCGCACCAGGTTCTCGTATGACAACCGGGTCAGCAACCTTCTGGCCATTACGATGTCGATGACAATAACCTTTCTTTCCAGTCCGCGAAAAACTCTTACACCCTTCAGTGGCACATTTAATCGGTAAATACACATATTTCCGTTTAGGTTTCAAATCCGCTTCAATTTCTACACAAATTTTGCCGTTCATATCCATTGAGTCTATACCGTATACCTATACTTTAATTCTAAGTACTTTCATCATAATTGATTCTCCTCAACCTTTTCGACCTTCTCTAACCTGAGTTTCTCTTTACGTTTCAAGTATTCACGTCGGTTATAAATCTGCTTTTGTTCTGGAGTCGGAGTATATGTAATTTTACATGGATTTTTTTCCCTATATTCCTTAGCTCGTTTTTTAATCATTTCCTTATGTTTCTCATAATATACCTTGTTGCTTGCCGGTGCAGTGTACTGTTTCAAATGTATTTTAGTTTTCTCAAGTTCATCGACCACGGTTTTCAATTCATCCTCAAGTTCTTTGATTCTGGCATCTTTGTCCATTACACTAACAGTAGGAAAATATCTATACTGTTTTCGCTAACAATGCACGGTACTAAAACAAATCCTTACTGAACATGGTAAGGATTTGTAAAAACAGCCTCGGCACGCGCGCGCAGCGCCTTCGGCCCTTGGACACGCCGATCACCGACCCGTCGTTCAACACACCAACCTCAAAAAATTATATATAAATCGCCCACGAGGGGGTCCGGGGGGAGCGCTCCCCCCGCTAGAATCCAGCATCATATTCATCTGAAATTTCTCCCATATCCGCCCCTACTAAGCTGGCAACATTATTAACAATTCCAATCTGTTCGGCCGAGCAGGCGACGTCGGTGGTATCATCCATATCTCCAAATTCTTCTGCAATCTGTTCCTTGGTGGTCCGCTTCTCCAATTCCACTTTATGAGTGAGGGAAGTCATCATTTCCAAATCAAGAACCACATCAAACATATTAGTGCCACTCATCGTTTCGGCACCCACTAAAATGCACGCAGACACACCACGCACACAGTCAACATCTCCATGTGTCGCTGCTCGCAGCGCAATGGTCCCACTTTCTTCAAAACACATTTTGGCTGCAGGACCAGTGTGGATATCGTTGTTGATCCCATGCCTGAAGACCGAAATAGGCTTCTCACTGTAACAGATTCTAGAAGTAAGTAAATTCATATGTCTGCTGTCAATCCTCGAGCCATCGAATTCAATAACTTCACGCAATTCGTTGTAAATAGTTTGTCTCGCTGCTTCGATGCCTAGAGTCCTATAAACTTCCTGGATATCGTTGGTGGTGGTTCGATTGACATCAATGGAGTCGAGGGCGAGAATATCCATAAAGTTGGTTCCCACGGTATCGATGACCCATTGTTCCTTGGGCACATATTTGCCTTCATTTTGGTCGTACATCATGGACCCGACAATTTTACGCGGATTGGCCCGCGAAATGCCCTTGATTCCGCGGAGGATTACATTGTCCAGCATATTATCCTGGAATTTCTTCAGGAGATATATCTCGTCTGATTGGTCGAGGGGGTCGGCGCCCTTGAGTTGGGGGTTTCCCTTGACTAGTACGTTGGTGCGAATGCGGAAGATAAGTTTATCGGCATTATGGTCGGCGAATATGCATTCGATGGTATCGCCGTACGTGGTGTTGAGGATGAAGAATATATCGTCCATGGTAATATCCGCCGCGACCATGGCTAGCTCATCGAGAACAATCCTCATGATCCATTTGGAGCGTTCGGGGGCGGCGTTGGGACGGCGTTGGGGTGGTGGCGTGGTCGTCGTCGCATCGGTCGCGGCCGCGGCAACCGGTGCATCGCCATTACATGCGCCGACCATGGTTTCGAAAGCGCTGTACTGGGCGACGAGGAGCCGGTCCTCGGCAATGAGTGATTTGAGTCCATCGGGATCGAAGCAGATGGCCGTTTCCTTGACGAGTTTGCGCAATTTCACATTTTCAATGTAGGGGATGATGCGGCGGACATTGGCGCGATCGTACTGTTCGTTGTATTTCAATGTCAGGGTACAACTGGGGTTCTTGGGGTTCTCGGTCAAAGTGAGGATTTCCTCAATCCGCGGTACCCCTCGGGTCACATTGGATTTCGATGCCACTCCCGCCAAGTGAAAGGTGTTGAGGGTCATTTGGGTCGTCGGTTCGCCGATACTCTGGGCGGCGATGATGCCTGCCATTTCGCCCGGGGCAATGATGGATTTCATGTATTCGTGGACGACGGTATCGATGAGAGCAATGAGGGCGCGGCGGTTGTACTGGTGGCGTTCGAGGAGGTTTCGGGGAGTCATTTTGTAGTAGTACATGTGTTCAAAGAGCATCGTCGGTTTGACGTAGTTCAAGTCACGAAGCCGCTGGAGTCCCGATTCGACCAGATCCATGGTTTCGAGGGGAGTGATGTCAACTTTATGCGATTTCCTGATTTCCATTTGGCCCGCTACATTGTTGATGATATGGTCGAATGCGACGGGCATGTGGATCATTTGATTGTCAACTCCGTCGAATACATTGACAACCAATTTCTCGCGAATATCAATCATATCCTGGATTTTCTCTTGGAGTTTCGTGGCCAACGATTCCTTTTGTTCATATGAGGTCGCGCGCTTGGCGGCGGCGACCGTATAATTGACCACCCCTTCGGTCATATTGAAGTAAGCGTATATTTCCGTGATACTCATTCCTGGAATCTCGAATATTTGGCCTTCCACGCGTACGGAATCGAAACCATCGTCGCCATATGAATATTGAACGATTTTCTTCATATGATTCCTTACAGTCATATCGTAGCAAACGACCAAATCCTCCATGGATTTGATAAGACGACGGGAAATATATCCCGTCTGGGAGGTCTTGACCGCTGTATCGATGAGTCCTTCACGACCGCCCATGGCATGAAAGAACAGTTCCGTGGGAGTGAGTCCTTCGATGAACGACGATTCGACGAATCCGCGGGCGGCCGGCCGATCATCGTACTTGGTGAAATGGGGAAGGGTGCGGCCCTCGTACCCGTAGGGAATTCGTTTCCCATCGACATTCTGCTGGCCCAAGCAAGCGACCATTTGGGAAATATTGATTTCGCCACCTTTGGAGCCCGCGTTAACCATGGTAACGAACCGATTCCCTTTGGCCAAACTAGTTTTTCCTATTTTCCCCGCTAGATTGGATGCGCGATTGAGACTATTATTCACTTTCGTTTCGAACTCGACGGTCGTGGATTTCCCCGTATTATTCTCGAGGATTCCCAAATGGACTTGATCGATGAATTGCGCGACCTCTTCCTTCTGGATAGTAATCGCCTCGGTAATCTTCTGGTTGGTTTCCGTGTTGGCAATCAAATCGGAAATTCCTACACTGAAAGCACTGGTCTTCATGTAATCGGTGACGATATTCTGCAGGTCATCGACGAATTTCGCCGATTCCAAGTTCCCGAAATCATTGCAAATCCGGTGTAAAAGACCGCGGCCGCCATCGCCGAGAACCCCCTTTTCCATTTGGCCACGAACGTAGCGGCCATTCCGGATTTCAAGGACATTATTGGATGTTTTGTAATCCTCCGTATCCCCGAATTTCTTCGTCTTGTAGGTGAGGGTCATCGGCGGCATGATCTGGGTCATTACATTGAAGTTCGTGAATGGCCGGCCGCGCGCAGGGAATTTCGATACGTCGACCGAATCGCAGAGCATTAGCATATTCATGGCCCGGCGATGATTGAATGCGACGTTCTCGCGAGTGATTTGGTAAGCGCCGAGAAGCGAATCCTGGAAAATACCGACGATAGTTTTGTTGTTGGCGGGACTAATCATTTGGTATGGGACGGCGGCCAAATGGCGGAGTTCCGTCGCCGCCTCATCGTCTTGTGGGAGATGCATATTCATCTCATCCCCATCGAAATCGGCATTGTACGGTTTCGTGTCCGCAACATTGAGTCGAAACGTATCGCCGCGGTGCATGATGCGGGCCAAATGACACATCATGGACATGCGATGGAGGGTCGGCTGTCTGTTGAACATGACTTCATCGCCATCGAGCATGTGGCGATGCACCGTATCGCCGAGGTTAATGGTTAGGGAAACCCTATCGACATATCGGAGGGAGATATTCTCACCCGATTGTTTCTCGAGAATCTTGGCGCCCGGATATTCGTCGGGTCCGCGGCGGACCAGACCCAATAGGAACTCACGATTGCGCGCATTGACAATGATGGGCCGGGTCAAGTTCATGGCGATTTTGAGGGGAACGCCCAGTTCGCGGACGGATATATTGGGGTCGGGGGTGATTACGGAACGGGAGCTGAAGTTGACACGTTTGCCCATGAGATTGCCCCTGATCCTGCCGGCTTTTCCATTGAGACGTTCCTTGACGGATTTCATCGGGCGGCCGGAGCGTTGGGAAGCTTGCGGGACTCCGGAAATATTGTTATCTATCATGGTGGCAACATAGTACTGGAGAACAGTGGTCCATCCAGCGACGATTTTCTGGGTGGCGTTCTGGGCGAGTTTGTCGCGGACCGTGGTATTGGTTTTAATGATATCTACGAGAATATGGGTGAGATCATCCTCGCTGCGCTGGCTGGAGCCCTGTTTCACTGAAGGACGAACTGCCGGCGGAGGAACTACGAGAACTTGGCAGACCATCCATTCGGGTCTCGACCAATTGGAATTGAATCCTAGGAAATCCACATCCTGGTCGGAAATGCGACTCAGGATTTGGATCGCATGTTCGGGGGTGATTTCCACCGTGAGAGCGGGATTTCCATTGGCGGCGGGCATCCCTTCCCACGTAGCAACAATTGTGGCGAGTCCCGTCTTGGCGATTTTCGTGGGTTGTTTGCAGCCACATCCATCGTGAATATCATCTCCGCAGCGACGACGCTGTTTCGATGCGAATGTGAATAATTTGTTCCATCGTTCGTAGCCTTCGTCGGAGGCAACAATATAGGCTTTATCTTCTTTGGAAATTAACAATTTGCTGCATTTGTAGCAGACGCATTTGAGGATTTTCAACAATGTGGTCAGGTACTGGATGTAGTAGACGGGTTTGGCCAGTTCGATGTGCCCGAAATATCCGGGACATTGCATGTAGTCGTGTCCGTCGGTGGGGCAAATGAGTCCCGATTCAATGACTCCCATGCGGGTATCAAAGAGTCCGCCGGGAACCGGTTTGTTGTTAATGTAAGTGTCGCGCGTCGTCACCTCAACCACGGACCCTTTCCTGATTTCTTCGGGACTCATAATGCCGAATTGGAGTCCGATGATCTTGGAGGGGTGGAGTTCGGGTTTTTTGACTGGCATTTCGTATTTGTATTAAAGGAATGTTTTTAATTGGTTTGAATCGTACAATAGAATCGAATCAATTTTACATCGTGCTGTGCGGGCCGCCGCACACTCGGGGACGGGGAGGGGATGAACGGGGAGGGGGTTGACAACTGTTGTCTACATATGAGTAAAATATCACGAAATGTATGTATTATCACACTATAGTACGATGCGAACATCCGATGCGAACGATACAATGAATCTGCCAACCAATTGCCCGTATCCCGAGTGTGCGGCGGCCCGCACCCCGTATCCCGAGTGTGCGGCGGCCCGCACCCCGCTCCGCGTATATTGCACCGATGTATACTGCGACCCGCACCGATACGGCCATTACTCTACATTACATGCGATACATAGTCATTTCAAAATCATGTTTCCACTCCGCGAAATTGAAACAATTGTGGGGTTCGTTGCACACGATACGACTGAAACGCCTGACCAGCTCATCGAGCGTGCGACCATGGTATCCGGTCACCCGAATGTCGTGCGCGCGATTACCAATGTCCCGAGTAAGATTACCGACGATTTCTTGAAATCTCTCGATATAGATTACATTGCCATTACACCAAACAATTCGGTGTTACAAACGGAACTATACGGCGGCATAACAATGTGCGGCACCGTTGCAATCAAACCGATTGTTGCGGTCCGCCGTGCGGGTAAATTCGATAAGAAGATTGTACGTTTTGTAGGAGAATTCAGGCCGTAGATGCCGTAGACACGACGACGCCGCCGCCGCCGCCGCCAATCCATCGGCCACTCAACCGGTCGCCCCACCCATATAATTGTGGATCATGGTATCAGCCGCACCGTTGACCAAATCGCCACTTAATATCGCCTGTTCGTACATTTCACGCAGGATATTGTTCGGGGCATCGCTCCCATATTTCAGTAAATTATGTTTCCTGAGATATTTCTTTACTTCGGGGATGGGCGTACGTTTGAGAGCCAGTTTCTCGCGATGGACGCGTTTCCTTGTGGAATTGTTTCGGATCGCTACCCCGATCTTCCCGTTGCCCAGCTTCCCGAACACCTGGGGGGCTGAGCCCCTGGGGGGCACGCCCCCCACACCCCCCACTGCGGGCAAATTGTCGGATGTTTTGGAGGGTGTGGGAGGCGTGTCCCCCAGGGTGGAGGAAGATTTACCCTTGGCAATGGCCGCGGTCGCTATGGAATCTATAGATGTAATGGCCGCGGTCGCTATGGAATCTATGGGAGAAGTTCCTCCTTTCATTTCAACCGAATCATTTGTTTCAAGAGAAACTACATCGTTCCTGTTTGATCTGCGTCGCGCGCGACTGCTTTGTTGAGGTGGTTCGGTCGATTGAATCGCCTGTACCACCGGAATCGCCTGTACCACCGGAATCACCTGTACCTCCGGAATCGCCTGTACCGCCGGAACCGATGGAACCGCCGGACCATTTCCCCCGGTCCGTTTCCTCGTGCGCGACCATTCCCTGTACATTGGTTTGGTTCCGTTTTTCAAACATCCATATTCGGGTGCTTGGTTGGGTTGATTTGAAACAAGTGAAAGATTTATCGGCGTGCTAGCCGCCGCCCTGCCGCCAATCATTGCCCCGGTACTGATTCCCGTGTAAGTCACCGCTTGGCGGGGTTGACCGTTTGATTGAAGTTCATTTGCGCGGCGTTCGGGGGTGGAGTTGCGGCGATTCTTCCTTGTGGATAGGGCGGCGATTCGTCCGGTGCGAACCCCCGAATCTATGCGAACCCCCGAATCTATGCGTTGGGTCGCTGCATCGCCGGTACCATTCGTACGTTCGTTCGTACGTTCGTTCGTACGATTTTGTTGTCGTCTGCCTCGAATATACTGGATAGATTTCTCAAATTCGCTCATTGGTGGTTTTGTATCGTCGGCAGCGTCGCTCGAACGATCAGTCGAACCATTCGAACGATCAGTCGAATCAGTCGAGCGATCAACCTCGCGATGTTTGTTTCTAATATGTTTCGAAACAGCGCGCCGGGTCGATTGATTGGATCGTCGGGTCGATGGACTGGTTTTAATTTTCCGCGAACTGTTCGCCGTATTTGAACCATTTGCCGTATTCGATTTCGATCCCCCGCCGCCCACTTTTAATGAATTGGGGTCCACTATAATGGTCCGCCGCTGTTCTCCTGTACTTGACATTACAGTATCGCGATACATAAAATAATGGTATCTAGCGAACGGACGGATGATTCAAACGATTTAGAGACAAATGGTTTAGAGACAAAATTGATTTACTTCATATGCACGGTTGTTCTCAAGCATACCAAACTCAAATCTTACCAATGACCAACAATCATGTCAATTCCGTGGGGGAAAAATCCCCCACACCTGGGGGCACGGCCCCCACACCCCCAAATGGGGGCTCCGCCCCCACACCCCCACCTGGGGAACATTCGCCCCAACCCCCTGATTCTACCACCCAATCGCCCGCATCGGGGGGTCGGGGGGGTCGGGGGGGTGTGGGGGGCCAGCCCCCCAGGGGGTCGGCCCCCCCTTGGGCGCTCCTCGATTCCTACTGGGGATCTGATCCGCGAGCCCAGCTCGTTAGACATCAGCAGGAATCGTACAATGAATTCATAAATACAAATTTCAAGAAAACCATCGATATGTTCAATCCCATGACCATCCATTCATCGAATGATTACGATGTAGCGACCAAATCGTACCGTTTCGAAATCGAAATGAATATAATCAATCCCGTGGTGAATATCCCCACCATTCACGAGAACAACGGGGTCCGCAATACAATGTTTCCCCACGATGCGCGGATCCGGAACTTCACATATTCGTCAGCGACAACAGTAGATATTTCACTCAAGTACAAAATCCGCGGCGATGATGGTGAGCAAACAGTGGTGGAAAATACCCTCGAATCGATCAATATAGGGAAAATTCCCATCATGGTCGGCAGTGCCGCGTGTGTCCTGACAACCATGCCCAACGCCCCGCAAATCAAGCGCGAGTGCGACATGGATCCGGGCGGCTACTTTATTGTCAATGGCTCTGAGAAGACGGTCATTGCCCAGGAAAGGACGGTTGAGAATAAAGCGGTTTGTTTCGATGTCAGTCGCGGAAACACGAAACAGCAGCATATCGTCGATGTGAAATCCGTCCCTCACGGGAAATGTATTTCGCCGCGCCAGTTCTCGGTAACAATGTCGAAAGCCAACAACGGGTTCGGGTTCCCGATGTTTGTCCAATTATCGCGTATCCGCAATCCCATTCCTCTATTCATTCTCTTTCGCGCTTATGGGATTGTCAGTGACCGCCGAATTTGCGAATATATATTGTTACATCTCGCTGATGATGAAATATCGTCGGCGCTCCTCGCCTCTTTGAAATCGTCAATTGTCGATGCAAATGAAATTCTTACCCAGAGCGATGCCGTTGAATATATTTCCAAGCATGCCATGTATACCCCCAAGAAACGCGTGTATACGGAAGCGGGCACCCAATCCGAAGAGGATTTGACAGCTGAGCGGGAGGGTCGCCTCCGTTTCACACAGAATATCCTCAACGCGGAAGTGCTTCCCCACTGCGAAGATGAGACGCAGCGTCTCTACTACATTGGATACATGACCAAGAAACTCCTCCTCGTCCATCATAAATTGTTACCGTACGATGACCGCGATTCATACTTGAACAAACGACTCGATACCACGGGCGTCCTTTTGAACAATCTCCTCCGCAATTACTACAATAAATTGACCAAGGATATGCAGAAACAAATCGTTTTCGAAATTGATAATGGGTCGTGGAAATCCACCGATTCGTACAAGAATATCGTCAATACAACCAATATCTACAAGATTATCAAGACCTCGACTATTGAAAACGGTCTCAAACGCGCCCTATCGACAGGCGATTTCGGGACCAGGAATGGGAATGATAAAGTGGGTGTCGCACAAGTCCTCAATCGACTCAATTACATGGCCATGGTCGCCCATTTACGGCGGGTCAATACGCCGATTGACAAGAGCGGGAAACTGATTGCCCCGCGCAAATTGTCGCCCTCCTCGTGGGGATTCACTTGTCCGGCCGAAACCCCGGAAGGAGCTACGGTAGGAATTGTCAAGAACCTCTCCTCCATGGCCGTGGTCACGACCCAATCGAACAATCGCGTGGCCAGGGATAAAATCCTGCGCATAACCGATCCCCTATCACCGGAAAATTTGCCCGCCGACCTCGCTCTCAAATATAAAGTGTTTTGTAATGGGACGTGGATTAGCTGCACCGACAATGCCAAAACCACTTACGATACGCTTCGTCGTTGGAAACAGGCCGGGACTTTGTCCATCTATACCTCGGTGGTGATTGACCCGAAAAGTCGGGAAATCCGGATCAATAACGATGGGGGGCGGATAGTTCGACCTCTGTTGATTGTCGATCCAACGACACAAACCACCGAACTGTCGGTGATTCTTGGAACCGGTGGAACTGGTGGAACGACCGCCCGATTGCCCACACAATTGCCCGCGGATTATAAATATTGTTGGGATGATTTCATCACGGGCGCGAAATTCGGGAGGACGGCGGTGGAATATATCGATGTGGAGGAACAGAATACGCACATGGTCGCCATGCGACCGAGCGACCTGATGACCGCCGACCGTACTGCCAGTATCAATGTATCGAAATATTCACTATGTGAAATCCATCCATCGACGATTTTCGGTGCTCTTGCTTCTTGTATTCCGTTCCCCGATCACAACCAATCGCCCAGAAATACTTATCAGTGCGCCATGGGAAAACAGGCCATGGGAATTTACGCCAAGAACCACCACGATAGGATGGATAAGACGGCCTACGTCCTAAATTACCCGTCGCGCCCGCTTGTCGATACCCGACTTTCCGTTGCCATGGGCCTCCCGCGCATGCCCGCCAGTTCTCAGCTCATGGTTGCCATTATGACTTATACCGGGTACAATCAGGAGGACAGTCTCCTCCTCAATCAGGGGTCAATTGACCGCGGCATGTTTCAAGCGACTATTCTAACCACGGAGCGCGATGAGGATAGCAATACACACGGCGAGGAGGAAATCCGCTGCAAACCCGATAAGTCGCGGACGCAAGGAATCAAATTTGGGAATTACGATAAAGTTCGTGAAGAGGGCGTGGTTCCGGAAAACACGAAATTGGAGCGCGGCGATGTTATCATGGCCAAAGTATCGACCATCAAGGAGAACCGCAACGACCATACAAAGACTATCAAGTACCGCGATGAGAGTGTCGTGTTTCGCGCGGGCGATAATACATATGTCGATCGAGTGGTCGCTGGCCGAAATGGCGATGGGTACCGGTTCGTCAAGATGAAGATGCGCGATACCCGACGTCCCAAAATCGGCGATAAGTTCAGTTCGCGTCACGGTCAAAAGGGAACTGTGGGGAATATCTTGCCGGAAGAGGATATGCCGTACTGCGCCGATGGAACTCGCCCTGACCTTATTCTAAATCCGCATGCGATTCCCAGCAGAATGACTATCGCGCAATTGAAGGAAACGATTCTTGGCAAAGTTCTTTTGGAAATTGGCATGTTCGGCGATGGCACCGCATTCGGCGACCTGACGGTCGACGATATTCGCAAAAAACTTACCATGGTTGGCAAGGAATCTATGGGGAACGAATTGCTGTACAATGGCCAGACGGGTGAGCAATTGGAAGCGAATATATTCTATGGCGTGACAAATTACCAGCGGCTCAAACACATGGCGGCCGACAAACAACAAAGTCGAGCACAGGGACCGATGGTGAACTTAACTCGGCAGCCAAACAGCGGCAAATCTGCGCAAGGAGGTGGCGGATTGAAAATAGGTGAGATGGAAAAGGACGCCCTAATCGCTCACGGAATTACAAAATTTACAAAAGATCGGCTGCACGATTGTTCGGATGCATTTGATATTCATGTCTGCGGCGTTTGTGGTATGATACCACACTTCAATGCATCTCACAGGATAAATGTATGTACAATGTGTGATAACAGGTCGAATTTCAAACCGGTTTCAATGCCGTACTCTTTCAAGTTGATGAGCCAGGAGTTGATTAGTATGAATGTAACGCCGCGAATAATTTTAGAATAACGGGGGCTGGCCCCCGGACCCCCCGCATTGTAGAATAACGGGGGCTGGCCCCGGGACCCCCGCGGCGGGTAATTTTGAGGATACCGATAGAATAAATATTTTTTGCAATGAGATGATTGCAAAAAAAACGAAATTATATTTTTTTCGGGAATCGTTTGGAATGGCGATAACGACGCTGTAATAGTTTGATGGTACTTTTGAACCGAATCCAATCGGTTTCCCAAATAAATCGATGTGTGTATCCACTATTAACAATAAAATCTCTTTTGGTAAGAGTAGATGCGTACAATCGACCGAATGTTTTTTTCGCACAAGGGTGCATTTTTGCACTATCATATATGGCAGGATTCCCATGCCAGAAATCACCATCGAATTCGTAAATAGTATTTGTAGATTTCGAATATCCATCGGCCGAGTACCTAGATTTTGGGATCCGAAATTCGCCTTTATGTTTGGCATGAACTATATCGGGCGTGGATATAGATATTAGATCGAGCCATTCAATTTGTACACTTGAATATTTACCATTATTGAATTTTGATTTATCCCATACGATTGTATCGTACGTTTCAGATATACACCGATATGGTGAAGTTCCTGTTTTTGTCATCAATCCACCCCCATGATTGTCTGTGAAATGGGAACCAATACACCCATACCAATCATCCATATGAGTGAACCCCAATTCAATAAACAACCAATCCAAATAACGAATTCTGTTATTCTTATCTTCCCAAAACCCAACAGTTACATTGGTAAATTTCCACACGCACCAGTTGTGTTTAGGATATGCTGCAAACAAACAATTCCTATATGTTTTATAAGCGTATATTGCTCCTCCTCCGTCATGATTACAGAAATCATTTATACTGCACTGGTACCAATCGTCCATACGATTAAAATTTAACACTGAAAACAACCAATCACAGTAACGAATAATATTTTTAGTTTCCTTCCAAAAACTAACTGGGACACGGGAAAACTTCCATTCATACCAGTTGTGAGTTGGGTACGCATCCATCAGCATTTTCATATAGGATTTTTCAATATCCATTAAACCGCCACCGTTATGGTCGTTGAATGTTTTTATTGAAATAGAATACCAGTCATCCATATGAGTGAACCCCAATTCAGCAAACAACCAGTCTAAGTATTTAATTTTGTTTTTCTTATCTTTCCAAAAATTAAGAGGCACTTGAACGAAACACCACGGGTACAGTTCCTTTTCTGGGAAACATTTCATGATGCATGTAACGCTTGAACCCTTGTACTTGGTCTTTAACATCCATCCACCACCATTATCTTGGAAATGTTTACAAGTAAGGTTATACAATGATGAGCACCCTATTGTTTTGAATAGCCATTCCACATATTGTATGCAATTAGTTTCATCTTTCCAATAATTTGCAGTTATTTGCGTAAATTTCCAAGGCAATAGTTCGGGAAAAAACTCTGCAACCGCCCGCTGCGGAGTATTGTTATGAAAATCCAAGAACCCACCACCGCCGTAATTCTCCTGAAAATCTGTCTTGCTAATCCGGTACCAATCCTCGGGCAATTTGTAGTTCAGATGCGCGCCCAGCCAGTCCATATAATGGCGGCGATTAGTTGAATTTTTCCAATAGCCTTGGGGAACTGATTTGAATTTCCAATCATGAAAAATGTGGTTGGGGTAGGTATCGCGAACCAGTGCAATGGTAGAAAGCCCGAATGTCGACAAAAGGCCCGCGCCATTGTGTTGGGTGATTACTGGTTTGGTCAGTTGATAGAATCCGTCGAGTGATGTCATGTCAAGTTTGGTGTAAATCCACGCCATGAAATCCAGTTGATTTTTCCTGCTAAGCCAGAAACCATTTTGCGCCAATTTGAACTCCCAGCCGTTCCAGTGGTGGAGGGGAAACATGGCGCGCATAAGTTCATCGCGGGAGCCGTGGTATCGCGCGAGCCAGCCGGGACCATTGGTTTGTTTGGAAATGGTTGTTTTCGTAATGGTGTAAAGAGCGAGTTGGGTGGTGAGGTTGAGGGTGGATGCGAGCCATTGGCCGTATATTACGACGGGTGGATCGGGTTCGGACGAATCAACCGTGCGAATCATTTGTGTATATACCGTGTACATATTGTATATCTAAGTTGTTTTAAGGGTTATTAATACATCCGGGGGCGGCGGGGAGACTTTTCTCGAGCCTAAGTTTCTCTTTCCTTTTTTCGTATGCGGCCCGGTTATATATTTTACGTTGTTCTGATGTGCTTCCTGTATTTGAGCGGTAATTATTTGTCTTTTGGTAGTCGCGGACACGGTTCTTGTGTTCATCTCGATGGGCCAGGTAATAGTTGCTGTTTTGCAATTTACGTTTTTCATTACTTATATTTGCAATGACAAGTTTCGCCTCCGTTTCCTCCAATTTCGCAGTTAGAAGTCGATTCGCTATGAGAAGTTCCTCGAATGTTTGGAGCGGTTGGTCGGCGGTTGGAACGGCGATCGGTTGGTTCATGGTACCATGTATGCAGGGGATGTGTCTAAACTCTTGTGGCCCCCAAATGCATCCTGGCATTTCTTGTGGAAATATTTAGTAAACGCTTTATCAAATACCTTTTCATTTGTGAGAATGGCGTCCACCATATCGCTGCCGACCATGTCTGCCATATTGCTCAAAAATCCAATCCATTTATCGAATCCTTCAAATTGGTTGCGACGGCAGATATGTTTTTCCTTTTCCTTGTTCATCGCAATCGTCACAATGTCAATCAACCCCAACTCCGTGCCGGTCGCCGTGCCGGTCGCCGTGCCGGTCGCCGTGCCGGTCGCCGTGCCGGTCGCCGTACCGGCCTCATCCAATACGCGGGAAATCCATCCAAATAATTGATTTTTATAATTGTCAATGTACCGTTCCATCGCTGCCGCCATGGTGTGACGGAGACCCGTATCGAATGTTACGTCGGTCGGCCATGTAAATCGATGGAACGATTTTTGCCTACATACAAACAAATATGTTATCACTGGTTTGCCACCGTATCGGTCCGCGTTGCGTTTCGCCCCATCGCTCGCCCCATCGCTCGCCCCATCGCCCTTCATCATAGATAGTATAAACCGCTCGACCAACAATTTGATCATGGTTTCCCAGTGATTAATTTCATTGTAGTCTGTTTGAATAGATACATGGTACACTTCTGTATCTGTATGACCGATTATATTCGGGTTGAACTGCATCGGCAAATGTAAATCCCCAGTATCAAATTGAATCACTGGTTCAATATTCCAAAAAATCGAGCTGTTGCCGAGCGAGCCCTGCATTGCATCGCGAACCACTTCCCGGATATTAGCCGATTCGGCAACCAGGATACCCTCTTTCTTGGTCCCACTGCTGCCGACCGCATCGCTGCCAGCCGCATCGTCGAAATATTTTGTCAAATTGTACATTGTGCTAGGAGAGATGTCCACGAAAGGACGTCGTTGATCCAATATCAAAGCATAGTGATGAAGAAGAGCTTCGAACGGCTCCATATTGAAAAGAACTTCATATTTTTTTGCGATATCCTTGCGGTCGTTATAATTCGAGAAAATCTTCTTAATACCGTCAACTTGTTTGTTGAGAATTCGTTTCCATTCGGGTTTAGTTGACAATTCACATAGATACAAATCCTTCCGTGGCGCATTGGGGGTATTATCCTTTTTACGCTCATTCAACCAATCGTAAAATTTATTGGTAGGTTTCGCTTGTACATGCAATCCGCGTATATTATTGATAATGGTTTGGAGTTGCATTTTAGTGGCATCTTGGGAGGAGGTATCGTAGCTCTTCAATATACCGGCCATCAAATACTGGATGTACAGTGCCCGCCGAATACAGTGGTACTCGTAATCCACCGTTTCCGCAGGCAGTTCAATTGGCGGGGGAATTTCAGGTTCCTCATAATCGGGAATATGTGCGGCTTTCATTAGATTGATAAGTTCCGCCGAATCGGAGTATTGAATAACCTTCTCTACCGTCATTGTGCTGCTGACAAATGGCTTACATTTCACCAAGTTGCATGCCTTGAACCGGGAAAATACATCGTCACATATCCCGCTATTCAACCCGAAATATGTCTTATATTTGGCCCTCGTCAGCGCAACGTGCAAATACGATTCGTATACGAGGTTGTTGGTGTTCTTGCTCAATAGTTTGATTGCACTCTCGGTGCATTCCAAAACAAAAACTACCGCGCGACCATCTCCTTTGGAGGACCTCACGCTCATAATGCGCGTCATATTTTCCGATTGTTTTGTATCGATAACTTCCCCATCCTGGTGTTTGTGCAACATGGAAAACTGTTTCCATTCATCTGGCCGCCGGGCTTGCCAGAACGTCTCCAGCCGAGAATTCAGTTCGTCCGCAAACACGTTATTTTTCATAATCACAAATAAAAACATGAAATCCTCCGGTCCATAGCTGTGGGTATTTGCTTCGCGTTCAACAATCGTTATAATATCTTCGAGATTCTTGTCTATAATTTTGCGATTGGCAGATTCTCCGGCGTATACCTTTCCCATGTCAAGAACCTCTACGCCGCCCGCCACATCGCTCGCCACATTGCCGGCCATGCGAAACTTTTCCAGCGTCCGTTCGGCCAAGCGGATTTCTGGCAAACCGTATTCGGCGAACCGGACCAGTTCATTGATTTGTCTGTGCATTCCCGGAACCTGGATCCGGTGATTCTCATTTATGGTGTCGCTCATCACGGTGTGAACGGGTCCCACATCATCGACCGTGTCCATGCAATCGGTCATGAAATTCTCACCAAACTCCAAGCTCTGTAATTTATCCCCTACAACTACACAGCTGATTCCCGTATCCACCATCAACCTGAATATCGCCCGGTAGTACCGGGAGGGTAAATCCTGTGTCTCATCCACCCACAGCTGTGTGCGACGATTCAGTTTCAATTCCCGACCCGCATACCGAAATTGTCCCGTCGATTGGGATATTTTGGTGCCGCCTTCCTCTCCAATAGTTTCCACCAAATCGGTCCAGTACGAAATTGTCTTGCACGTCGGTCCAGTGCAAACCGATGCCACGAACGAGTCAATTGTGCCAATAACAACTGTACACCTCCGCCCCGAAACAATGTGTTGGTACGAAACAATAAACTGTTTCCCATATGCGCTGTGACTGATTTCGGACATGTTCTCATCTACATGGAACTCGTGGCGATCGGCCTGTTCCTGCAGTTCGTTCAGGATGACCACTTTGGCCGAATGCTGTTTGGTGGTTATGATAAAGGTATCCACATCGATATTCGCGGCAATCGATGCCCAAATACCAAATGTCTTGCCGTTCCCGGCCCCCTTTTGTTGGATAGTCAATGTCGCGCGGACCATATCATCGTCTTCCCACATATCCCATATGGTCGCGGGAGATATCTGGAGCCGGTCCACCACGCGTTCAATGGTCTGGAAATCCTTCACTACAATCATGGTCTTGCGGACCATCGCAACGGGAATTTTGAATACTCGGCCATTCACGTCCAGCATAATGTGGCGATATGATTTCGCAAATGATGCGTGTTTCCATGTCTCGTTAAATGTGATTAGGAATCCTCCACAAGACAATTCTTCTGCCACCACCCCCTCCCCGTGAACAATCCAAATAACCGTCTGATCGTGGGCGCGGTAATCGTGCTTTCGGCAAATAACCTCGCTGTACTGAATGGGACTGTGTTGAATCTCTACAACATGGTTCTTGCCATCAATGGAAATATCTGCGAACCGCGATTTATACTGATCTGGGTCCGGCTGATTTGCCGCGGCGGCGGCGGCGGCGGCGGCGGCGGCGGCGGTCGGTTTTGGTATCGGGAACGATACTTCTGTATCGGGAAAAAATCCTTGCCACCTCGCGTGCCATCTCGTCAACGGTCCGCCACCAACATCGCCATTGTACTTGTGGCGGAAATGTGCGTGTCGGTTGCTCGATGCCCTGACATGCACCAGTTCGTGACCGAAATTGCACCACGGAGTCCCCATATCACGACAGTAATCGGTAATCTTGACTGACCGCCGAGCCGTTCTGCACATGACCGCGGGGCGCGACGATTCAATTGATTGCATTGAATTCGGGGAGGTGGACCGCTGTTTTGTCAGTGGCGGTGGTGTCGCTGCGGATGGGGCAATCGGCGGTGTCGCTGCGGATGGGGCAATCGGCGGTGTCGCTGCGGATGGGGCAATCGGTGGTGTCGCTGCGGATGGGGCAATCGGTGGTGTCGCTGCGGATGGGGCAATCGGTGGTATAGTGACGGGTGATGAAAAAATGCCTGGGAAACTATCCATTAGATTGCCAGTCGGCGGTACATCGTCGGGATCGTCCGGGTACTCGTCGTCATCGTGCATTGGTGGCGATACGACGGATGATACGACGGATGATACGACGGATGATACGACGGATGATACGACGGATGATACGACGGCCGATCTGTTCGGTGTCGCCTTGGCGATATCTACATTACAGTGTTGAGTCTCGAAATTCGGGGAACAGTGTGGGACTACCATGGTACTATGTATGCAGGGGATGTTTCTATACTCTTGTGGCACCCACAATTTCCCGCGACGGGGGTGTGGGGGCGGAGCCCCCTGGGGTGGTTATCTGCTCAGGATGAATCGCCACCATCAACCGATGGAGAGATATCGATATATTGGCCGGCTCTTATAATGGTGCCGATTGGATTACCAATTATGATTGTATCTGTACTGGCGGGTGCTGTGGGTAATTGTTTAGCTGGAAAGCCTATATTGTAATCGAAACCTACAAAGTAATCGAAACCTACAAAGTAATCGAAACCTACAAAGTAATCGAAACCCGCTTCTTATCCGCCGATGTATCGGCCGGAGCATCGGCGGCGACGGCGGTCGCATTATCTATATCAGTCAGTAAATTCGGTTCGTACGGTTCCACTTCCAAATTTCCCGGAATAGTTTCCTGGATATTTAATTTCTGTCGGTCGTCCGAATCATCGGTCGCGCTTTCCATTCCCGCGGGTCTCTCCAAACTGGTCGGTGGTTTGCCTGTGAAATAGTTGGGACTGTCGCCCATCCATGTCGGGGATGTCGATGGACTGGTTGGACCGGTTGGTCCGGGTGAGTTCGGTGCGTACGGTGGACTCGGGTGAGCGTACGGTGGACTTTCCGGCGCATATGCGGGCGATGTCGATGGGCTGGTTGAGTTCGGGGCATACGGTGGACTCGGGGCATACCCGGGGCTTTCCGGCGCATACGGTGGACTCGGTGCGTAACCTGGACTCGGGGCATACCCGGGGCTTTCCGGCGCATACGGTGGACTCGGTGCGTAACCTGGACTCGGGGCATACCCGGGACTTTCCGGCGCATACGGTGGGCTCGGGGCGTAACCTGGACTCGGGGCATACCCGGGACTTTCCGGCGCATACGGTGGACTCGGTGCATAACCTGGACTCGGTGCATACGCGGGACTTTCCGGTGTATCGTCATCTTTCAGCCAATCGGGAACAAGGGATGAGAGGAACGATTGGTCGGGTGGCGTGGTTCCGGGGGTTCCCGGCGGTGTTGTTCCTGGCGTTCCCGGCGGCGTCGAGGTGACAATTTCCCGTACATCCGTCGTACCAACCTTTCGCCGGTTCTGGGTATGCATGTACTCGATTTTAACGATTTTCTTCCCCAACAATCTATTCACATTGGAACTGAACGATAAACTGGGAATCTGGTCCATATTGTTCTCGGTAATGATACGAACGTTGCAGTTCATGGCCTGCAGTTCCTGTAATAAAAGTTTACAGGAATATGGGATACGCACGATGGAGAATTGCCTGCCGTGGTGGGTCGCGACATCCAACCGCGGTTCACCGTCGACCGATGCCTGGAACTGGACCGGACCATCGACGGCGGGACTGATGAAAATATTCTTCGAATCATTGTAAATGGAAATTGCGCCGCTCTGGTCACATACCGAAACATAGTAATCATCCGATCGGTCGAGCAGCGATTCCCTGAGAAAGGCGGAAATCCCATGTGCGCAAACGGCATTGACCTCCATCTCCCCGAGCCGCTGCCCCCCTTCTTGTTTCTTACCATGAGTGGGTTGCCTGGTGGAATTCTCATTCGGGCCCCGCGCTCTAGATTGTTGTTTGTCGGCGACCATATGTTTGAGGCGTTGGTAGTAGGTCAATCCCATACTGCACTCGGTCTCGATTTGTTCCCCGGTAAATCCATTGTAGAATATATGGGTCCCCGACGAATGGAGTCCCTGGTCGCGGAGCACTGACCCGAAAATCTCATGTTTCGGTCCGGTTCCTACAAAGGCTGTACAATCGCCGAATCCGCCGGCGAGGCATACGGCGGTTCCCATCAGCGATTCGACCAATTGCCCGATAGTCATTCGGCTGGGGAACGCATGCGGATTAATGATTATATCGGGCCGCAGTCCATCGACAGTATACGGCATATCGCATTCGGGAACCACTTCCCCGACAGTTCCCTTTTGACCGCATCGGCTGACGAACTTATCGCCAATCGCCGGTTTCCGTTTCTCGGCAATCCGGACTTTGGCAATCCGGTACCCTTCGTCGCCATCGGTTATAAATACCTTATCGCAATATCCACGCTGCCCCTTTTTCGATACTATCGACATATCGCGAACGATTTCCAATGAATCGGAACTGGTCGCTGCGCATCCAATGACCGCTGTATCGGTAGTTACGGCGGTTCCTACTCGCAGCAACCCCCGCTCATCCAATTGCGAGTAATCGACACCCGGTCTAGTGCCCGTGGTAATCGTGGTATCGACCGCGACAAATTTCGTGCTGGAAGTGGTTGTGGCGATGGTTTCCGATGTTTCGTACGCTTCGTAGGAATTAAAGTACGTCATATTGAACATACCGCGATCAACCGCTCCCTGATTGAACAGGATCGAATCCTCGACATTGTACCCATTGTAGCACATGATGGCTACGAGAACATTCTCGCCGTACGGATGCTCGTCGTTGGATATATATTTCATATACCGGGATTTCACAATGGGAATTTGGCCCGAGTTCAGGACAACGGCCATTTTATCAATCCGGTCCTGGTAATTGGAATGGTAGAGGGAAACCGCTTGTTTGCTTTGTCCACACGAAAATAAATCACGCGGCAATTGATTGTTTTCCGGAAACACCACTTGGTTCCCCATGACACCCAACATGAGCGACGGATGGATTTCCACATGGGTCCGTCGCAATTGCTCGGCGGGAGTCAGTGCGGAGAATTCCGCGGTAGTCATGGATATGAGAGCAGATTCCTGGATATTCGTATCCATATATTCGACCAACGGCGCCGTTTCGCCGCCGACAAGTTTCGTTTTCGCACCACCGACGGTAAGCGTCGCATCCGCGCCCGGCGACCCGCCGCAAATCGTGTTCCAATCGACAGTTCCCGCGAGAGCGGCGCGTACGCTAGCTTTTGCTTCGTACGATGGGATGCCCTGATCGACGAAATATACGGGGCGCATGAGCCGGCCCGCATCGCTCCACACTTCAACAATACCTTCGCGATTGTCCCACGAAGCCGAGGTATATTTATCCACAATCCCATTACGGCGCGCATGGTTGAATCCGGCCATCGTTTCCACCGGATCCCCGACAGTTCCTACGAGCGCTCCGTTGATGTGGACCATGGTTCGTTCAAATACGGTTCTCGGGTACGCGGAATCGACTGGTCGCATGCCGGCATGTTTCTCGAACCACCGCACTATCGATACCCTGCGAATCCCGCTGGAAACATGGGCGAGAATAGTCATGTGTTTGTGGAGCCCGATATTACCTCCATCCGGGGTATCGACCGGGTCAATAATCCCAAATTGCGATCCGTGGAGGTGTCGCGGACCCACCACTTTCGCACTGGCGTCCAATGGTAAATTGATTTTGCGGGTATGTGAAATCGCCGAATTGAATGATAGCCGATTGAACATTTGCACCACCCCCTCCCTTTTCGTTTGCGGGGAGCCGCCCCAACTGCCTTTAAAGCCCGATGAGAATCCCTTTTCAACTGTCCGTTTCGTCGTTGTCTTCATGTGTCGATCCACCAAAGTAGTGAAATAGTCCCGGTCCTTGACCCCTTCGTAGTAGAAGAAATCGTAGTCCATGGTCAAGTACATTTCGCGCTGCTGGAGGGCGTAGTATTCGTTGAATAAATCGTAGAGCAATCGACCGGGCAGATCCACGCGTTTGAATTTGAAACTATCGCGGTCTGTTGCGGGGGTTCGGCCGAGGGAGACGGCCAGCAACCGTTTCACCATATTGCCCAGGAAGAATGCCTTTGCCGTGAAATTCATTTCGCCCATATGCGGCAGGAAATAATCACTAAGGATCCCGAGAATCGCCGAAATGGTTTTATCTTTGGTATTCTTGGTGAAGGTGGAGATGAATTTGAGGGCGGTTTCCTGTGAGAAAATCTTCCCCGCATCGTGGATACTGGGAATGAATAGGTCGATGTACTCTTTGCAGTGCCTCAAATCCAATAAACAATGTTCCATGATACTCTTGTCACTGACTATTCCCAGGGCGCGCATGACAATAAATAGGGGAATCGGGGCACGGACGTTGGGAATCAGTACGACGATTTGCCCATTTGTATACGTCGATGTCGGCGCAACTATGCGGACGCTCATGGTGCGCACGGGTTTCGACGCATCTTCGGAAACGGACCGGATATCATTGCTGTAGGTATACTTATCATCATTGCTGCGGCGGGCATACATCATGTTATCGGCAAACCGTTCTTGGGGAACGAGGATCCGTTCCTTGCCATCAATAATGAAATATCCGCCGCGGTCATTTCGGCATTCGCCCATTTGGGTCCTCGTTGTATCGGCGACCCCATTTGTGATGCACAGTTTGGAACCAATCATGACGGGAAACCGGCCCAGGAAAACCTTTTCTATAGTGTGGGCGATGGTTTCGCGGCCCCCCGTCGCAGTCAATATAGAGAATTCCATATCGATATCGTAGTGGATGGTGATGCCGTACGTCATGTTGCGAATACGGGCATCGTTGGGGTACATGTAGTGCTGGCGATCATCATCGTAAATAACCGGTTTTCCATAGTAGAGTTTCGTTCCATCGCGTCCTCCTATAAAGATGTCGCATTTGAAATCGTATTCACGACGCGTTTCGTCAAATTGTTTGTTGAAGACGAGGGGATTCTTTTCCCGGAGAATCGAGGGAAGTCCTTCAGTGTAGAATGCATCGAATGATTTGAGATGATGATCAACCAATGCGGTGGGATTGTCGGAAAAATAGCGGTCGATGAGTTTCCAGGGAAGCGCTGGGTCGAGGTCATCGTGAACGCCCGAACCGCGGTCACCAGACATTCGTTTCGGGGATTTCGGTCTCGGGGCAGCGGACATTATTGTAAGTGATATACATTACGTATATATCATTTACACCGACAATTTGCCGCTAAAATCAAGCATTCGCGACGACCCCCATTTGCAAAATAAACGTCGCCATCACGACAAACATGAGGATGAACGGGAATAGGACGAGAACCCAGGAAATTTGCTTGTAGCCTTTTCGGCACAAAAAGTCGAGGAGGAACGTCCATGCAAAAATATAAATCCCCTTGGCCAGGAATAGATTCAGGGTGCTCGGGACATTGCATTTGTAGTTTCCTACACAGTATTGTCGTCGATTCGCTATATTCTGGAATATAACAGGGATGAGCGCCAGTACCGAGACCACGAGATAAATGGTTGCCGGGGTACAGAGATGTTTGAGTTGTTTGGGAACGTTCATGCTATACTATTGGCAGAGAAGTTAATCGCGTCGTTCGTTGCGTTCGCGTCGTTCGCGCTTCGCGCTCACGAGGAGACACCGATTGCAAGACACCTAAAAATTCATTATATCACATCGTTCGCGCTTCGCGCTCACGAGGAGACACCGATTGCAAGACACCTAAAAATTCATTATATCACATCGTTCGCGCG
>Ga0308003_1000304_pt1 | contig 24252 bp, 24 predicted proteins | sample Neamet36_FD_203159 | JGI IMG/M metagenome (GOLD analysis project Ga0308003, IMG submission 203159) | Marine microbial communities from water near the shore, Antarctic Ocean - #36 | ecosystem: Environmental > Aquatic > Marine > Unclassified | place: Southern Ocean | collected 2014-06-06
TCTCTAGAAGATTAAAAGACGGGAGTTTTAGAACTTTAAGTGAGGTATATGCCGTTGCTTCAGATAAAAATTTAGCGATTAATAACGGAACTCCGTTTTATTTAAAACCTTTTGATATTATTACCGTTCGGTATTCGAAAGGATATACAGCACAGCAAAATGTTTCTATTAAAGGAGAGGTGCAATATCAAGGAGCATATACTTTAAAAAATAAAAACGAACGAATTTCTGATTTAATAAGGCGTGCAGGAGCATTCACAGAATTTGCGAATATTCAAGGGGCAACTTTAATTCGTAAGAAAAGTACGGAAATAGAAAAAGAACTGATCGAAAATATTAAAAAAGCTGAAGGATTAGAAGAATTAGAAGAAGAATTTACAGCATTTAAAATTGGAATTGATTTGGAAGCGATTCTTAAAAATAAAGGATCTGATATAGACCTACTTTTAGTTGCAGGTGATGAATTGGTAATCCCTTCTAAAAGCCAAATTGTAGAAGTGATCGGAATGGTTTTAAAACCATCTTTGGTGCGCTATCAAAAAGGCCAGTCTTTAAAAAGCTATGTTGAGAAATCTGGTGGTTTTGGCGAGACTGCAAAAAAATCTAAAGTGTATGTTGCTTATGCCAATGGCGACATTAAGACGGTAAAGAACTTTCTTTTTTTTAGAAGCTATCCTAAATTAATGCCGGGTGCCACTATTTTTGTTCCTACCAAGCCGTTGAAAGAGAAAATGTCTACAGCAGAAATTATGGGAATTACCACATCTATAGCTACATTAGGTATCTTAATTCAAACAATTTTAAACTAGTTTTAAATTGGCAAATAATATTGCTAATTAGAATATAACCATATGATACAAGAAAACATCAATACAGACCAAGACCAAGAAGATACTATAGATATCATTGCGCTTTTAAAAGAATTTTGGGGAGCCCGTAAAACCATTCTAAAAATAACAGTTGCATTTTTATTTTTAGGAGCATTTGTTGCCATTTTTTCAAAAAATGAATACACGGCAGCTACTACTTTTGTGCCTTCAGCCCAAGGAAGTTCTGCAGGTGGAGGTAGTTTGGGGAGCTTGGCTTCTTTAGCTGGTATTAATATTGGCGGAGGTATGAGCAGTGAAGAAATATCACCAGAACTATACCCACAAATTGTAGGTAGCATTCCGTTTCAGTTAGAGCTTTTAAACATGCCGCTAACCATAGAAGGGCAATTACAACCTGTCTCGTATAGATCTTATTATGAAAATATTTATAGCCCAGGTTTGCTGGCCAATATTAAAAGGTATACCATAGGCTTGCCAGGGGTTTTAATTTCATTGGTAAAATCTGCTCCAGACACAACGGAAGTTCCTGCAGATGCAAAGGAAAATCAAATTATTACCATTTCTGAGGAAGATAACGAACTTATTAAACTTTTAGAGAGTCAAATAAGTTTAGCTGTAAACGACAAGGAAGGCTTTATTTCTATTGCAGCAACTTTTCCAGAAGCCAAAGCAAGTGCAGAAATTACGCTAAAGGCGCGTCAATTGCTCCAAGCATACGCTTTGCAATTTAAGACGCAGAAATCTATGGAGCAATTAAAGTATATCAAAGAACGGTATGCTGAAAAGCAAAAAGAGTTCAATAAAATTAAAATAGCTTTGGCGCGTTTTCAAGATCAAAATACGGGTATTAATACCGCTTTAGGAAGAACAAAGTTGTTACAATTACAAGCCGAGTACGACCTTGTTTTTACAGTATATTCAGAATTGGCAAAACAGTTAGAAACACAACAGTTGCAAGTAAAAAAAGATACTCCTTTGTTTACTGTTTTAAAACCGGTAATCATTCCAAATGAGAAGTCAGCACCTAAAAGAGCGATTATTTTAGTAATGTATTTATTTTTAGGATTTGTATTAAGTCTGGGTATTGTTTTAGGAAAGAAGTATTGGAAAGGTTTTAAAAAAGAATGGACTTTAAAATAACTAAGATTTTAATATTTTTTATTGTGTTCGGTATCAAAGTAATAGACAGTAGTTATTGGTAGTGGGCCAATAATGGGCTGTGTTCTGTTTTATTTTTTTATATATTTGCAATTGTTAGTTATTCTTAGTACGTTTGTATTGGTTATTACAGACATGAACACCCTACTGTTTGAAGATGTATGAATTCGTCGCGAATACCTTTGTTGCTAGGGGTGTCGTGCATGTAAAAAAGAAAAAAGTATGGAAAATATTTATTATTGTGTGTTGCTATTTGTCACAATTTTCATTGTAACCTATTATTTAATTCCAAAAATAAGGTTCATTTCTTTAAAATTTAATCTTACGGATATTCCTGGTGTTCGTAGTTCCCATACCAATGCTACGCCTTCTTTCGGCGGCATCGCGTTTTACATCAGTTATATTATTGCGCTTTACAGTTTGCAATTCTTTTTTGAATCACAAGTTTCACTCACATTATTAGTTTCTATATCCATCTTATTTTTTATAGGTTTATTAGATGATATTTTAAATCTTTCGGCGAAAATTAAGTTTTTAGGACAATTTATAGGAGTCGCTTTACTCATGGTTCAGCCAGACTTTAGAATCCTTTCCATGCACGGTTTCATGGGAGTTTATGAGATTCCATTTGCTATTTCGGTAGCAGGGAGTATGTTTTTTTTATTAGGATTGATCAATGCATTTAATCTTTTAGACGGTATCGATGGTTTAACTGCTATTACAGGTATTATTGTAGCTTCTTTTTATAGCTATATGTTTTACCAATTAGGGTATTTTTATTATGTCTGCATAAGTATTACCACCATTGCGACACTTTTGGCTTTTCTTCGTTTTAATTTTTCAATAAAAAGAAAAATATTTATGGGAGATACAGGTAGTTTGTCTATTGGTTTGGTTTTAGGCTTGCTAACCTTGAAGCTAATGACAGCAGATAGTGTTTATACAGCGTTGCATTTCAATCCAAAGCAATTGCCATTGTTGTTGCTAGGGGTGTTGTTTATTCCGATATTAGATACGTGCAGAGTGATGTTGATTCGTTTTTTTAAGGGAGTTTCTATGTTTAGCCCAGATAGAAATCACATCCATCATATTATTGTAGATTTTGGATTGTCTCATAGAAAAGCCTCTTCCCTAATCGGATTTGTAAATTTTTGTGTGGCCCTTGGTATGTTTTTTGTAATTATTAATTTTAATATGGCACAGTCTACATTTCTGTTGATTGGTGTCTTTTTTGTGGGTATTTTATTGTTATTTTTAATGAATAAGAATAAAACAGCATTGCGATTAAAAATAAAATTAAAAGCTTCGATGTTGAGAATGTTTTTCTTTACTTGGTAATGTTTCTAATTACTGAAATTTCACTATCTTGAAAGAAATGAGAATGCGAAGTTCAAAAAAATGGTTTGTCTTATGTACAAAGCCTAGAAATGAGTTAAAGGTCACAGACCGTCTTAAGAGAATTGGAATAGAGGTATATACTCCTACTAAAATAGAAATTAGACAATGGTCCGATCGTAAGAAGAAAGTAACCACGCCTTTGTTGCCTTCTATGGTGTTGGTTCATGTATTAGAAAAAGAGGTAGATACAGTGTTTGAGGTTCCAGGAGTAATTCGTTTTTTATTTGAACAAGGCAAACGTGCATGTGTTGCAGATGAGGAAGTAGTGGCCATGCGAAGTTATTTAGAGGCTTCGTTGGTAAAGTCAGAAAAAGGTTTGGCCGTTGGAGATGTTGTAAAAGTACCCTTGTTAGAGCAACAGGCAACCCTGTTGTCTATCAAAGGAAAAAAGTGTTTGGCCCAGCTACAAAAATTAGGTGCCATTGTATCATTTCAATTGCAGTAAGCAATTGGAATTTTTTTATGTAATAAAAAGCATTACTGTGGTTAGTGCGGGCGAAGCCGTGGAAAAAATGAATGATTTTGTACAATAAAATAGGATATAAAAGAAAACAGACTACCGGTGGTAGTCGAGAAGAAAATAGAATAATTTTATATTTTTTTTCAACAAACAAACAAACAAACAAACAAAATTAATGGATATTAATAGTATAGCCAAAGAAGTTTTTGAAATTGAAGCGAAAGAAATCTCTAATTTGTCAAGTTTATTAACTTCAGATTTCGAAAGTTCTGTAAACATAATAATTGGAAGTAAAGGTAAGTTCATTATTTCCGGTATGGGTAAGTCTGGTATTGTTGGTAAAAAAATAGCGGCGACTTTAGCGAGTACAGGTACACCTAGTTTTTTCTTGCACCCAGGAGAGGCTTATCATGGTGATTTAGGCATGATTGAAAAAGAAGATGTTGTCTTGTTAATTTCTAATTCTGGAGAAACAGATGAAGTGTTAAAATTAATTCCTTTTTTGAAAAGTCAAAACAATAATACAATTTCGATGACTGGAAACCCGAATTCTACTTTGGCTAAAAATACTCATTGTCATTTAAATGTTTCTGTCCAAATAGAAGCTTGTCCTCTTCAATTAGCACCAACTTCATCTACTACAGCAACTATGGTTATGGGAGATGCTTTAGCAGTTGCTTTAATGAAAGTTAGAGGATTTAAAGATGTGAATTTTGCAAAATTTCATCCAGGAGGAAGTCTAGGTAGAAGATTATTACAAACAGTAGAAAATGTAATGAAGAAAGACAATTTACCTATTGTTTTACCATCTGCTTCTATAAAAGAAATTATACATGTAATTACTGATGGTAAATGTGGTTTAGTTGCAGTAGAAGATCAAAATAAAAAAATAATAGGTGTTATCTCTGACGGGGATATTAGAAGAGCAATGGAAACAAACCAAGCAGGTTTTTTTAATCTTATTGCAGTAAATTTAATGTCTAAGAATCCTAAAACAGCAGCACTAGACACTAGTTTAGTTAATGCAAATAAAGTAATGAATCAAGAAAAAATTAGTTCCCTTTTAGTTGTTGACCATGACCAGATTTTAATTGGGATTGTTCAATTATTCGATTTAGGTATTTAAACTGTTATGAAAAGAGTTATCGTCATCCCAGCAAGATTAAATTCTAGTAGATTGCCAAATAAAGTGCTTTTAGATTTAAAAGGAAAAACAGTTTTGCAAAGAGTTTTCGAACAGTGTTTGAAAGTTAGAAATGTGAAAATTTATATTGCAACAGACAGCGAATTGATTAGACAGAAAAGCTTAGTATTTACTCAAAATGTTATCATGACGAGATCTACCCATGAATCAGGAACAGAAAGAGTTGTAGAAGCTGTATCAAGTATAGATTGCAATATTGTGGTGAATGTGCAAGGAGATGAACCTTTTATAAATCCAATACTAATTGAAAACTTATTTGATTCTTTAGAAAATGAAACTGTTTTGATGGCTAGTGTTATGGAAAGAATTACAGAAAAAGAAGAGTTAATAAATTCAAATTCTGTAAAAGTTATTACAGATGACAACCAAGATGCACTTTATTTTTCGAGATCAGTTATACCTTTTATTAGAGACGGTATAGACACTATTTTAGATGAAAACGGAAAAATTTCTAGTGATTATAATTTTTATAGACATGTTGGTATTTATGGCTACAAAAGATCATTTTTAACAGCCTATTCAAAAATGAATGAAAGTACTCTTGAAAAATTAGAGAAATTAGAACAGTTACGTGTTCTAGAAAATGGGGTAAAAATTAAAATGATAAAAACAAACTATAAATCTTTAGGTATAGATACAATTGAGGACTATAATAAAGCGCTAAACTTAATAAATGATGGTTTTTAATAATACGGAAACAAAAGAAAAAGCGCTAAAAATTAAAGCCTTTTTATTAGATGTAGATGGGGTATTAACAGATGGTAGTATTATTTATGATAATAATCAATTAGAATATAAAAAATTTAATGTCAAAGACGGTCAAATTGTTTCTCATTTAAGAAAAATAGGTTTTGTAATTGGTGTAATTACAGGTAGAAACTCTAAAGTTGTTAAAGATAGATGCGAAGAATTAAAATTTGACTTTCATAGGCATGGCATTAAAAATAAACAGATTGAATATAACGTATTCAAAGAAACTTATAACATTGAAGATGAGAATATTGTTTACATTGGAGATGACATTATAGATTTAACCATTTTAACAAAATGTGGTCTAAGCGCTACCCCTAACGATGCAAGATATTATATAAAAGAAAATGTAGACATAGTGACAGCATCAAAAGGTGGCGAAGGAGTTTTTAGAGATATAGCTGATTATGTTTTAGAATCTCAAAACCTTTTAGGTGGAATTATTGAAGAATTAAAAAAATAAAAAAATACTTAATTAGAAAAAGATAATATTATGAATACTATTTTAAAAGGAATACCCAATATTAAAAATTTAGACGCAGACAATTTCTTCTTACTAGCAGGTCCTTGTGCTATAGAAGGGGAAGAAATGGCATTACGTATTGCGGAAAAAGCAGTATCAATAACAGATAAATTAAAAATACCATATATATTTAAAGGGAGTTTTAAAAAAGCAAATAGAAGTAGAATTGACAGTTTTACAGGAATAGGAGATGAAAAAGCGTTGAAAATTTTACGTAAAGTTTCTGAGACCTTTAATATACCAACCGTAACAGATATTCATGATGTTTCTGATGCTGAAAGAGCTGCGCAATATGTTGATGTTTTACAAATCCCCGCTTTTTTAGTACGCCAAACAGATTTATTAGTTGCAGCGGCAAAAACAGATAAAGTTGTTAATTTGAAAAAAGGGCAATTTATGAGTCCAGGAGCAATGAAGCATGCGGTACAAAAAATAAAAGATGCGGGTTCTGGTAAAGCGTGGATAACAGACAGAGGAACTATGTTTGGGTATCAAGATATGATTGTTGATTTTAGAGGGATACCTGAAATGAGAGCATTTGCCCCAACAATTTTAGATGTTACACATTCTTTACAACAACCAAATCAAACTGCTGGAGTAACAGGAGGAAGACCAGAAATGATTGAAACGATTGCGAGAGCAGGAATCGTAAATAATGTAGATGGTTTATTTATTGAAACTCATTTTGATCCTTCTAATGCAAAGTCTGATGGGGCAAATATGCTACATTTAGATAACTTAGAAAACCTTTTAACAAATCTAGTTGCAATTAGACGAACTATTAATTTTTTATAACCAAAAAGCAATAATTTTATATAAAGAAAAAGATATGCTAATTATCATATTCTGTTTTTATGAGTTTTAAACTAAATGATTTAGTTCAGATTATTAAGTCTAATTTAACAATAGTTAAGAATTTTGGTTATTTAAACCTGGTACAGATTTTAAACTATGGTTTTCCTTTAGTAGTCATGCCTTATTTAGTTTTAAGATTAGGTTTGAGTAATTATGGTTTAGTAAATTATGCTATTGCAATTTCTTCTTATTTTTTATTGTTTATTGATTTCGGTTTTAGTCTTCAAGGAACTAAAGAAGTTCAAAACAACAAGAACGATTTAAATAAATTAAACGAGATTAATAGTTCGATATATATAATTAAATTATTTATTTCACTTTTTTGTTTAATAATAATGTGCTTGTTAATATTAGTATTTAGTAAATTAGGTGCAGAAAAGTGGTTATATATATATACATTATTGTCTGTTGTCTTTCAATCAATGATTCCCGTTTGGTTGTTTCAAGGTCTAGAAAAAATGCAGTTTAATGCTATATTAACCTTTTTGTCTAAGGGCATTTTTTTAGTATTTCTGTTTTCTTTTGATATTGAAAAAACAGACTATATATTGGTTCCACTCGGAAGCCTTTTAGGTTGGTTTATTACTTTTATTATTTCTTTAGTAATAACCTATAAAAAGTTTAAAATTAAATTTATTATACCTTCTTATAAAATAATATCACAATATATTTCGAGAAGTTATCCACTTTTTATTTCACAGTTTTCAATAAATTTTTTTAGAAATATGAATACCATAATCCTAGGTGTATTTTCAAGTGATTTTGTTATCGGAATATACACACTATCTGAAAAAATTGTTAAATCCGTGCAGAGTCTTCAAAATCCTTTAGGTCAGGCTTTATTTCCTTTTCTTACTTCCAAATGGAGTAAGCAATCACCTTTAAAATCTTTAAAATCTTTAATCAGATTTTCAAAATACCCGTTGTTGTTTTTTGTTTTTTTATATATAGCAACATTATTGAGCTCAGGATTTATCATAACATATTTTGCAGGTAAATTTGATCTAAGAATTTTTATTAATCTGATGATACTTTTACCAGTAGTAATAATTGGAGGGATGAATTATTATTTTGGTATATTAGGACTCGTCGCTATAGGTTTAAATGATATATTTAAAAAATCTGTCTTTATTGCTAGTTCAACAGGTTTCATATTTATGTTATTTCTAAACTATTTATTTAATGATATTGGAGCAAGTATAGCTTTTCTTTTAACGGAATTAATTTTACTCTATAAAATTTTGTCCTATATAAAAATGCGTATACAAAATGAAGAATAAAATTTTTGTAGTTTTTTCTAGTGGAGCTGAAATATTATCGGACGCAATAAAAAGTTGTAGTTCTAAGACTGAAGTAATTCAAATTGATCCGATATTAAAGACATATTTTTTTAGAGCTTTAAGATCTGTGTGTTTAAGATATAATTTATTTAAAGAGCTTTGGTTTTATTTTGAAATATATAAATTTCACATCCTTAAAAAAAAATACAAGAACAATACAGAATTTATAGCAATTATATTTGATGTACCTATTTGGATTATTAATATTCATTTGTTTAAAAAATTTTTCCCAATTGAAAATATTAAATTTTGGTTTTGGAACCCTATTGACCGGTCTAGGATACTTAACTTAGGTAAAATAACTAGGAATGTGAGTTCAGTAGTATCCTTTGATCAAAAAAATTGTGTAAAATTTAATATAAAATTTATTCCCCAATTCTATTGGGGTTCCTCTAATAAAACAAAGTATAAAGAGTTATACGACATCATTTATGTTGGGCGTTCTAAAAATAGATTAACTCAAATTGAAAATTTATTTAAGCAATGTAAAAAATTAAAATTAAATGTTTTCTTTCATGTAAAAAAAGATTTTAAAGATCAAGTTTCAACAGTTTTTGAATTAAAAAATGAGAATATAAATTATGCAGATTATAAAATTTTAATGCAGCAGAGTAAAGTTATTGCTGAATTCAACTCTTCAGAGCAAGCAGGTCTTACTTTAAGACCACTTGAAGCAATATTTTATGAGAAAAAATTAGTTACTAATAATAAAGAGATAAAAGATTACGATTTTTATACTCGTGAAAATATATTTATATTAGGTGGTGATGAGGAATTAAGCAAAGAGTTTTTCGAAACAAATGTTTATCCATATAATGAATTATATAAATATGAGTACTCTTTTGAAAATTGGTTGCATAAAATTTCTATAATATAAATGATAAATCCTTTCTATTATTATTGTGTTTCAACTAGTTTAGTTTTAATAGTTTATTTACTTGGTTGGTCTAACGATTATAATTCTGTGAGTAAAGAATATGTTTATGTTTTAACTCTAATTTTCTTCTCCAATTTAATTTTTGGTTTTTTAGTAAATAAATATTGTAAATATAGATTTATAATAAGAAAACAAAGTTCAGTCGGTTTTTATATAGTAGTTATACTATTTGTTTTAGATACTTTGTATGCAGGAACTTTTCCGCTACTCAGCATAATTACAGGGAATACGGAGCATTATAAAAAATTAAATCACATACCCACATTATATCCAATATTTGTTGCATTAAATGTGTTTTTTACAATATTTTATTATAATCATTATCAAAATTCAAAAAATAAAAAGAAATTAATTCAAGTTATAATTCTTCTGTTAATTATAATATTAGGAATGGGTCGTGGTGTTTTTTTTGTGATTATTTTGAGTTTAGGTATTCTTGCTATTTCTAGATTTACTCTACGAAAAGAAGGAATAAAAATAAAGAAAATAGTGTTTAGTAGTGTTATATTAATTACTATTTTTACTATTCTAGGAAATATTAGGCCTATAACGGAAGACAGGTTTAAAGATTTTTCTCCAGTAGAGGTGTTTCTGAAACTTGGAAACGCTCGGGAAGATGTTAAAAAAAATACTTTAAAGAAAAATTTATTCCCTTTGTATATGTACATAGTTAGTCCAGCGGGTAATTTTAATTATCTTTTATCAAACTTAAAGAAAGAGTCTAAAGATTTCTCAGGATTTATTGTCACTAACTTTATCCCTGAAAGTTTTCATAAATATTTTAATAAGGAAATTCAATTAGAAACCAGGTATTTAGTTAATCCATATTTTAATGTTTCAACATCGTATGCTCGACCTTTTTTACAATTTAAGTATTGGGGAATATTTTTTTATCAAATAATGATTTTTTTATTCTTTTTACTTGGGTTATCCATTGTATCTAAAACTAATTTTAGAGCTATATATTTAGGTTTGTTTTCATCGATGTTAATCCTGTCAAATTTTTCAAATATGTTTATTTTTGATGCATTTATAATTCCTGTTTTCTTAACAATTTTATTATCTATCCCCGTCAGCTTTAAAATTAGTAAGATATGAGAAAATCAGTATGTATGGCAACATACAATGGAGCAAAATATATTGAAGAACAATTAAATTCAATATTACCACAGCTATTAAGTGACGATGAAATAATTATTTCAGATGATTATTCCTCAGATAATACGCTTGAGATAATTTCTAATATAGCTGATTCGAGGATTAAGGTTTTTAAAAATGAATTAGGAAAAGGTTATACTAATAATTTTATTAATGCAATTAATAAATCCAACAACGAACTAATTTTTTTAAGTGATCAAGATGATGTTTGGATGAATAATAAAGTAGAATTATGTTTAAAGTATATTTATGATGGTGCTGACATGGTAATTAGTGATTCAACGATAGTCAATCAAGATTTAGAAATTATAGATTTTTCTTTTTTTAAAGCTCGAGGCTCGAAAGAGGGTCTTTTTCAGAACATAAAAAAAGCTGGTTATTTAGGATGTAATATCGCTTTTAAAAGAACTGTTGTAAATAAAATATTTCCTTATCCAAGTTATATAAACATGATACCTTATGATTTATGGATTGGAATTTGTGGAATGTGTTTTTATAAGGTGAAATGGTTAGATACCCCCCTAATTTATTACCGTAGACACGGAGAGAATACTTCTGATGGAGGTATTAGTAAATCTAAAAACTCATTTTTATATAAGTTAAATTACAGAATAGTATTAATATTTCTTTTAATTAAAAGATTTTTTAAATAATTGAATGAATTTTAAAACAATCCAAAGACTGAAAAATTATCAGGTTTTAAATACTGGTAATATAAATATGGCTAAAGTTATGGCGGCTAGATTGTACAGTAAAGGTTTTTTAGATTTTATTAAAACCCTATTATTATCTCTTTTGTTTGAGTCAAATTTTATATATAAAGACTCTAAGTCAGATTTCATTATCAGTAAGAACTTTGACTCTGATAAAAGAAAAGATTATGATTTTATTTACAAAAAATTAAAAGATACTTTAATTGATTTCAATGAAATTATATTCATCAAAAGGTTTAAACCGTTTTATTTGCTGTTAAACATAAAAAATACAATTATTTACTACAAAAAGAATAAGTCTACCGACATACTTTTTTCAGAGCGTGTTAAAATTTCGTTATTAGAAAATTACTTCAATAATTTATTGATAAAACTTCATTCATTCTCTTTTAATTCAAAAGTTTATATATCCTTTTGTGATAGTTATTTAGAAGAGAACTTAGCAGCACAGTTTTTTAATTATAACGGTACATTAACGGCCACATTACAACATGGTCAGTATAGATTAAATAACAAAGGTTATGAAAGCACTGATTCTGAGTCATATTTAAATTTAGTAAGTGATTATATATTTGTTTGGGGAATAAAGACAAAACATGAATTTTTAAAAGCTGGTGTAAATCCTGAAAAAATAATAGTTACTGGTGCGTTAAAACCATTCACTCAAAATAATAAAATTATTAATCATAAAACTATTAAATCCTTTATTGTTTTTTTAAATGGTGAATCACATGTGGAGTCCAACTATAAAATGATTTTATTAGCAAATGAGTTTGCGGAGTTGTATGATTTCACTTATGTTATTAGACCACATCCAATGAATCCATTAAAGAAGTATTTAAAGAAGACAAATTATAAATTTAATGGTTTAGTATACAAAGAAGATCAAACGTTTAATAATGATTTTGCTATCGTACATTCTTCTGGTATCTTTCTTGAATTAATGTCGAAAAACTTTCCGTTTTTCCATTTATTGGATGATTATTTAGATTCTATTTTCAGGAATGATTATAATAATTTTTCAAACATAACCGAGCTTAAATGCTTATATGAAAGTCTAGTTCTGGACCATTCAACTTTTATTGAAGAAATGACAAAAGACTATAAACTATTTAATATAGCATCAAATTTTTCAGAACTTGATCTTAGATATAAAAGTGCAATAAAAAGTATTACTAATAAAATAAAATGATAAAAAATAATAGTACTTATGGATTTTTGGGCTTGTTAAAAATAATTTTTGAAAAAATAAATACAGTTTTGTTTTTTTCAAATTCTAGGTTAATTAGGTTGCCAATAATTATCAGAGGAAAAAAGTATATAGATTTTGGTTACGGATTGACAACAGGTGTTGGATGCAGGTTTGAGGCTTATCGTAATTTGAAATCAAAAAAGACTTTAAAAATTGGTAACAATGTACAAATTAATGATTATGTACATATTACTGCTATGGCAAACGTTACGATAGGTGATAATGTGTTAATGGCAAGTAAAATATATATATCAGATTGCAGTCATGGATTTTATAATGGAGGAGAAGTTGATAGCTCACCAGAACAATACCCAATAGATAGGAGCTATAATATATCAGAAGTTATTATAGAGGATAATGTTTGGTTAGGAGAGTTTGTTTCAGTGTTGCCAGGTGTCAAAATAGGGAAAGGGGCAATTATAGGATCAAATTCAGTAGTAACAAAAGATATTCCAGCAAATACTATCGCTGTTGGTTCTCCTGCAAAAGTTATTAAGAAATACAATGTTGAAACTAAAAAATGGGAAATAGTAAAAAAATAAATATGAATATTTTAATAACAGGAGGAGCCGGATTTATTGGCAGTAATTTAGCATTAGCTTTACTAGAAAAAGGAAATAAAATCACCGTTTTAGATAATTTATCAACACAGATACACGGCGAGGCACCTGATGAAACATCGCCTTTATACAAAAGCATAAAGGATAAAGTTATATTTGTAGAAGGCACGGTGACTTCCAGGGAAGATTGGAGTAAAGCTTTAAAAGGGCAAGATGTTATTGTTCATTTTGCAGCAGAAACAGGTACTGGGCAATCTATGTATTGTATAGAGAAGTATACAGAAGTTAACATTCAAGGTACTGCTATTATGTTAGATATTTTAGCGAATGAGGAGCATAAAATAAAGAAAATAGTAATTGCTTCCTCTAGATCAATTTATGGAGAAGGCAAGTATATACATCCCGAATTTGGAGCAGTTTATCCAAATCACAGAAATGAAGAAGACATGTTGGCAGGTAATTTTGAAGTAACCTACAAAGGGCATTCTAATTTAAAATTGGTTGGTACAGATGAAGAATCAAAAATTCATCCATCTTCTGTTTACGGTATTACAAAACAAAACCAAGAGCAAATGATTATGACTGTTTGCCCAACACTTGGAATCGCACCTGTAGCTTTTAGGTATCAAAACGTGTATGGACCTGGGCAATCTTTGTCGAATCCATATACAGGTATTCTATCAATTTTCTCTACTCAAATTAGAAATGAAAATGGGATTCAAATCTTTGAAGATGGAAAAGAAACAAGAGACTTTGTTTTTATTGAAGATGTTGTTAATGCTACTATTTTAGGAATTGAAAAAGAAGAAGCTAATAATGAGATTTTCAACGTTGGCACGGGTGTAGCAATAGATGTGTTAACTGTAGCTAAGACACTAATAGATGCATATAAAATAGATGTTCCAGTAAAAGTAACTGGTAAGTTTAGGTTAGGAGATATAAGACATAATTATGCAGATATGTCTAAGATAAAAGATCTCTTAGATTTTGAACCGAAAATCTTTTTTAAAGAAGGTATTCAGTATTTTACTAAATGGGTCTTAAGCCAGGAAATAGAAGAAGATAATTTGGAGGCTTCATTGATTGAAATGAAGAAAAAAGGGCTATTAAAATAAGATGAATTTAGAGAGCCTTAAAAATAAAAAAATACTATATATTTCTATAAAAACTTTTAATTACGAATTAGAAATAGCAAATAAACTAAGGGAACTTGGAGCTAAAGTTGATTATTTTGATGAACGTCCATCTAATTCTGTATTAACAAAAGGGATTATTAGATTTAAACGTTCTTTTTACAAAAAAAAAATAGACATATATTATAGGAATATTTTAAAAAAGATTGAATCTGAAAAATATGATTTCTTTTTTTTGGTCAAAGGTGAAGCTATTCCTTCTTTTTTTTTAGTAAAACTGAAACTACTTCAAAAAGATTGTACTTTTATTTATTATACATGGGATTCATTTGATAATAACCCTAATGCACTTTTGATATTACCTTTTTTTGATAAAAAATTAACGTTTGATCCTTTAGATGCAGAAACTTTTAAGCTAGATTTTAGGCCTTTGTTTTATATTGATAAATATAATAATATAAATAACATTAAAAAACCCAAATATAAAATGTTGTTTTTAGGAACGGCACATTCGGATAGGTATAGAATCAGTAATATTATTGTAAATTGGTGTACTAAACATGATTTTTCTTCTTTTACATATTACTATTTACAAAGTAAATTAGTTTATTTTTTAAAATCAAAATTTGATAATTCCTTTAAAGGTTTTGATTATCAGAAACTAAGTTTTACGTCTTTAGGTATTGATGAAATTATTAAATATTATGAAGATTCATTGATAATATTGGACATAAATCACCCTAATCAAAGAGGGTTGACGATGAGGACTTTCGAAGCTCTCGGAGCAGGAAAAAAAATAATAACAACAAATAAAGAAATAAAGAAATATTCATTTTACAATTCAAATAATATATTTGTCATTGATAGAGAAAACATTGAATTAGAAAAAGTATTTTTTGAACCTAATTTTAACCCAATGAGCGAAGATATGTTATTTGAGATGTCAATCTTAGGATGGATTAAGTCAGTATTCATTCAAAACGACTCAAGTTATTGGTTAAATAATAAATAATAAATAAAAAAATAATTTTATGAAAGGAATTATATTAGCAGGAGGATCAGGAACAAGGCTTTACCCAATTACTAAAGGTGTTTCAAAGCAATTATTACCGGTTTATGATAAGCCCATGATTTATTATCCATTATCAGTATTAATGTTGGCTGGTATTAAAGAGATATTGATTATTTCTACCCCAGAAGATTTACCGAATTTTGAGAAGTTGTTGGGTTCAGGAGAGGATTTAGGGATAAAATTAAGTTATAAAGAGCAACCAAGTCCTGATGGTTTGGCGCAAGCATTTATTATTGGGGAAGACTTTATTGGAAATGAAGATGTATGTTTAGTTTTGGGAGATAATATTTTTTATGGGTATGGTTTTTCTGAAACTTTACAAAATGCAAGGAAAAATGTAGAAGAAGGTAAATCAACTGTTTTTGGCTATTATGTAAATGATCCAGAAAGATATGGAGTTGCATCATTTGATAATAACGGAGTAGTTACCTCAATAGAAGAGAAACCAGAAAAGCCAAAATCTAATTATGCAGTAGTTGGTTTGTATTTCTACACAAATGATGTTGTACAAATTGCCAAAACAATTAAACCCTCTCACAGAGGAGAATTGGAAATAACCACAGTAAATCAGGAGTATTTAAAGAGAAATAACTTAAAAGTACAATTATTGGGTAGAGGTTTTGCTTGGCTAGATACGGGTACACATGATTCTTTAATGGAGGCTGGACAATTTATAGAAACTATAGAAAAGCGACAAGGATTAAAGGTAGCTTGTTTAGAAGAAATTGCCTACAATATGAAATACATAGACAAAACGCAGTTAATGAAATTAGCAGAACCCTTAAAGAAAAATGGCTATGGCCAATATTTATTAAAATTAGCGAAATAAAAAAAATGAAATTTATTAAAACTGCAATACCAGAAGTGTATATTATAGAACCCTCAGTTTTTGGAGATGATAGAGGGTATTTTTTAGAATCTTTTAATTTAGAAAAGTTTGAAGAAAATATTTATCCAATAAAATTTGTGCAAGACAATGAATCTAAATCTTCTAAAGGAGTTTTAAGAGGTCTGCATTTTCAAAAACCCCCATTCAATCAAGCTAAGTTGGTAAGATGTATAGAGGGTAGCGTAATGGATGTAGCTGTAGATATTAGAAAGGGATCTCCAACTTATGGAAAGCATGTAGCTGTAGAATTGTCAGGAGAAAATAAAAGACAATTATTTGTTCCTAGAGGGTTTGCACACGGATTTTCTGTGTTAAGTGAAACCGCTGTTTTTGCCTATAAAGTAGACAACACCTATGCCCCAGCATATGATTCTGGTATTCGTTTTGATGATGAAGACTTGAATATTGACTGGGGTTTATCAGCAGCTGAAGTTCAATTGTCGGAGAAAGATAAAAACTTGTCATTTTTCAAGGATTTCGAAACCCCTTTTAAATTTAAAAAATGAATATACTAGTCACAGGGTCGAATGGTCAGTTGGGTTCAGAAATAAAGGATTTAGCAGCAAACTATGCAGATTTTAATTGCTATTTTACTGATTCTATAGATTTAGATATTTGTAATAGTGGAACATTAGAGCATTATATTAAAGATAATAAAATTGAAGCAGTTATAAATTGTGCGGCATATACGGCAGTAGATAAAGCAGAACAAGAAGCTGAACTTGCTGAAAAAGTGAATTCAGAGGGTGTTTTAAATTTAGTAAATGCAGTAGCAAAAGTAAATGGAAAATTAATTCATATTTCTACAGATTATGTTTTTGATGGCAATAGTTTCTTACCATATCAAGAATCAGACGAAGTAAACCCTATAGGAGTTTACGGAAATACAAAAAGAAGAGGAGAGTTGGCAGTAATCAATGCTGATATTGATGGAATTGTGATTCGAACTTCTTGGTTGTATTCTGCATATGGCAATAATTTTGTAAAAACAATGTTAAGGCTTGGAAATGAAAGAGATGAATTAGGGGTGATTTTCGATCAGGTGGGGACACCAACCAATGCGAGTGATTTGGCAAAAACATGTCTAGATATTCTTATTTATAACAAACGGGCTAACATCAATTCAAAAGGGAATCTGTATCATTTTTCTAATGAAGGCGTTGCTTCTTGGTATGATTTTTCAGTTGCGATTATGGCTTTGGGTAAAGTAGATTGTCATGTAAAACCAATAGAAACAAAAGACTATCCTACACCGGCAAAAAGGCCTCATTTTTCAGTATTGAATAAATCAAAAATCAAAAAAGATTTTGAAATTGAAATCCCGTTTTGGAGAGATTCTTTAGTAATATGTATCTCAAAATTAAATAAAAATTAAATAAAAATTAAAAAAAAACATGAAGAAGAATATATTAATTACAGGAGGAGCTGGCTTTATAGGTTCTCATGTAGTACGATTGTTTGTAAATAAGTATCCGAATTATCAAATTATTAATATGGATAGCTTAACCTATGCGGGTAATCTGGCAAATCTAAAAGATATAGAAGATAAAGACAATTATACCTTTGTGAAATGTGATATTTGTAATTTTGATGCAGTGAAAAACGTTTTTGAGAAGTATAAAATTGACAATGTAATCCACTTAGCTGCAGAATCTCATGTAGATAGATCTATTAAAGATCCTTTTTCTTTTGCGCAGACCAATGTAATGGGAACTTTAAGTTTATTGCAAGCAGCAAAGCTTTATTGGAATGGTGATTTTAAAGATAAATTATTCTATCATGTATCTACAGATGAAGTATATGGTTCTTTAGGGAAAGAAGGGTTTTTCTTAGAATCAACAGCTTATGATCCACACTCTCCTTATTCTGCTTCAAAGGCATCATCAGATCATTTTGTGAGATCTTTTCAAGATACTTATCAGTTTCCAACTGTCATATCAAATTGCTCTAATAATTATGGCTCTTATCAATTTCCAGAGAAATTAATCCCTTTATTTATTAATAATATTTGTAACAATGAACCCTTGCCAGTTTATGGTAAAGGAGAAAATGTAAGAGATTGGCTTTTTGTAGACGATCATGCAAGAGCGATAGATGTAATTTTTCATGATGGAAGATTAGGGGAAACTTATAATATTGGTGGTTTTAACGAGTGGAAAAATATCGACTTAATTAAAGTCATTATAAAAACTGTAGATAAATACTTAGACAGGAAAGAAGGTGCTTCAGAAAAACTAATTACCTACGTTACGGATAGAGCAGGACATGATTTAAGGTACGCAATAGATTCTACAAAATTGAAAGAAGAATTGGGTTGGGAGCCTTCACTACAATTTGAAGAAGGTATTGATAAGACGGTAAAGTGGTACTTAGATAATGGAGATTGGTTACAAAGTGTAACCTCTGGAGAGTATGCAAAATATTATGAAGCGATGTATAAATAAAGCTGTATTAATATAATTAAATAAAAATAAACAAGACACCTTATTAATAAAGGATAGTCATTAAAATGATAAAATGAATCAATTTGAAAAAGCCTTTTATAAAAAAATAAGCTTCGAGAAAGATATTTCTAAAAACAGAAACCTCTTGTCAAATAAAATTTGTGATCAAAAAATTTTAATTATTGGTGGAGCTGGAACAATAGGGTCTAGTTATATAAAGCAAATATTAAAATTCAAACCATCTAAAATAACTGTTGTAGATATTAATGAAAATGGTTTGACTGAATTAACTCGAGATCTTAGGAGCTCAAATTTATTAGATTATAAACCAGAATATATTACATATCCTGTTAATTTATTAAGTGATACGTTTGATAAAATATTTAATTCAGATAATTGGGGTATTGTTGCAAATTTCTCTGCTCATAAACATGTTCGTTCTGAAAAAGATAAAATTTCTGTAGAAGCTTTGATTAAGAATAATGTTTATGGTGCAATAAAACTTTTAAACCTTTGTGAAGCAAACCCTCCAAAACATTTTTTTAGTGTTTCTACAGATAAGGCTGCCAATCCTGTAAATATAATGGGAGCTTCAAAATCTTTGATGGAAAAATTAATACTTTCGAAAAAGAATAAATTCAGAGTTTCAACTGCTAGGTTTGCTAATGTAGCCTTCTCTAATGGAAGCTTATTAGATGGCTTTATTTACAGACTCCAAAAAAAACAACCGCTTTCTTGTCCTTCAGATATTAAACGCTTTCTTGTTACTCCTGAGCAATCAGGTCAAATATGTTTGTTAGCTACGTTCTTGGGAGAAACTGGAAATATTTTCTTCCCAAAATTAGATTTTCATAAAGATCAGATATATTTTAAAGAGATAGCATTAGACTTTCTAAAAGAGAATGGATTTGAGCCAGTATTAGTTCAATCAGAAAAAGAAGCTAAAGAGTTTGATTTTCATGAGAATCCTGATAAATACCCAATTTATTTTTTCAAAACAGATACGTCCGGTGAAAAAACTTATGAGGAATTCTTTACTGAAGAAGAAGATTATGAAGTCAATGAGTTTGAATCACTGGGATACATTAAAACGTCTGAAGTTGAGATTTCTTTTGAAGAAGTAGAAGCAGATTTTGAGAGTGTTTTTAGAAACCCAAATTCAAATAAATCAGATATTGTCAAGATTATTAATAAATATGTTCCAGATTTCATGCACATAGAAACTGGCAAACATCTAGATCAAAAAATGTAACTTATGTATAATATCACAAAACGATTATTAGATATTGTAGTAAGTATTGCTGCATTGATTATTTTATTACCTATTTTTATTCCAATTATTATAATTTTAAAATTTACAGCGGAAGGAGAAGTTTTCTATTTTCAACAACGAATAGGAATAAATAATTCAAGATTTCAAATATGGAAGTTTGCGACAATGCTTAAAAACTCTATGGATATGGGGTCTGGGAGTATTACACTTCAAAACGATTTTAGAGTAACTAAAATTGGAGTTTTTCTTAGAAAAACTAAAATTAATGAACTTCCACAAATTATAAATATTCTAAAAGGCGACATTAGTTTGGTTGGACCAAGGCCATTAGTAACAAAGACTTTTTCGGCTTATAATGAAGAGGTGCAATCAAAAATATATAATGTAAAACCTGGTCTTACAGGAATTGGATCTATTATATTTAGAGATGAAGAATCTATTATTTCAGCAGTTACGGATGAAGATCCACATGATTTTTATAAACGTGTTATCGCCCCTTATAAAGGGGAGCTTGAAATGTGGTATCAAGAACATTGTTCTTTCTTCCTAGATCTTCAATTAATATTCACAACAGCATGGGTCATAATATTTCCGGAAACAAGACTTTATGAAAAATGGTTTAAAGATTTACCAAAGCGTGAATTTTAATGGTTTTTAATAAATCTTATAATATATTGATATGTGATCAAATGGTAATCTCTTTGATTGATGGTTTGGGAGATAAAATTCAGTCAAGTAGTTGGTTATTGAAAAAGTAAATTAATTTAACTAAATTTGATTTCACTTTTTTGAATATTCATAAATAGGCCATTTGATCTAAAAACAGCTCGCAATGCAGGTAAGAAATCTAAAAGAGGTCCTGAAAAAAAAGAAGCATCTACGATTAAGCAAAAGATGGAATTCTTGTACGAAGAAATTTTAGATGAAGGCTGTAGTGAATCAAAAAAGTTTAACAAAAACTGAGCGGGTCAAACTATTTGTTACTTTATCTAATTATATTTTCCCGAAAACTAAATCAGTTTGAGACTAGTTTACTTTAGATAAACTGAAGGAAATTGATAGTCAAGGAGTATTTGGTAAGGAGCCAGATCTTACTAAATAACTCTATATTTATACATAAATAAGCTTTGCATAGTATTAAATTCTCGATGAACTATAAAGACACACTCTATTTTGTTGCTAATTGCTTAACTATCTCTTTGGAAGACGAGAATAGACTACTAATAGAAAAACAGCTGCAATCAGATACGATAGATTGGGATGCTGTTGTAAAAGTGAGTACTGCACATTATGTGTTTCCTGCATTGTATTGTAATTTAAAGCGTGCAGATTTCTTACAGTATTTGCCTCAAGAGTTGGTTAGCTATATGGAGCATATTACCAATTTAAACCGGGATAGGAACCAGCAAATAATTCTGCAAGCAGAAGAACTAAATACCTTGTTGTTAGGGAGTAATATTACGCCAATATTTCTAAAAGGAACGGGTAATCTATTAGCTGGCCTATATGAGGATATTGCCGAAAGGATGGTGGGGGATATTGATTTTATTTTTTCAAAAGAAGAATATCAAAATGCGATCACCATCTTAATAGACAATGGATATCTAAAAGTAGTGAAATCTGATTATATCTTTCCTATGTCCAGGCATTATCCAAGACTTATAAAAGAGGATAATATTGCGGGTGTAGAGATTCATGAAAAGCTTTTAGTACAAAAATATGACAATGAATTTAATTACAACTTTGTAGAAAAGGATAGGCAAGTTATAAACGGAGTTACTGTTTTGAGTTATGCAAACAAATTAAATTTATCTATCATTGCCAATCAAATTAATGACAGTGGTTATTATTATAAAACGATGGCTTTAAGAAATGCCTATGATGTTTTTTTATTGTCACAAAAAACGAATGCAAAAGATGCGGTGAATACATTAGACAAACTAAGCCATCCCTTAAATTGTTTTTTAGCTACCTGCTATGAAGTTTTTAATAAGGTGGATGGTTTAGAATTCAACGAAACAACAAAAACAGCGTCTTATTTAAGTGTTTTTAAAAGTCAGTTTACGAATAAATATAGAACAAGAAAACGGCACAATAGAATTAAAAGCTATCTATTTATAAAATCAAGATTAAATGTTCTTAAGAAATTTTTTCTTTACAAAAAGTATCGAGCTTGGTTAATTAAAAGATTGACTGATACAAATAGGTACAAAGAAAAACTACTTCAGTTCGGGGGGAAATTATAGTTTAATAATTGCTATTACCAAATAACCCCTGCTTTTTCCATAAACAAATCTGCCAACGCATCTTTATTCTGATGCGTACTAATATAAGTTAAAAACGTACTCTCTTTTGTGTGTCCAGTTATGTTCATCAATAGTGGGGTTTCAATTTCTTCATAATGGTTAGAAGCAAAAGACCTTCTCATAATATGTGCCATTACAAATTCATATATTATGAGAATGTCTTTCGATTTTTTTTAAAAACCACGAACTACTTCATCAATTCCTGCAATCTTACAAATTAATTTAAAAAAATCATTAAGAAAATTGCTAAAGATTTTAGTCAAGAGTATGAGTTGAACTTTGCAAATAGAGGTGATCAAATGAGAATCTCACTTATTGATGGTTTGGGAGATAAAATTCAGTCAAGTAATTGGTTATTTAAAAAGTAAATTATTTTAGTTAAATTTGAATTCACATTTTGAAATTTTACAAGTATGCCATTTGATCCAAATACAGCTAGCAATGCAGGAAAGAAATCTAAAAGAGGTCCTGCAAAAAAAGAGGAGTCTACGATTAAACAAAAGATGGAACTTTTACATGAGGAAATTCTGGATGATTTAATACTAAATCAAAAAAGTTTAACTAAGACAGAGCGGCTCAAGCTATTTGTAACCCTTTCTGGTTATATCTTTCCTAAAAATAAACCTATTGAAGAAGACTATGAATCAGAAAATTCAAGTAATTTTCCTACTATAATAAGATTTGAATCACCATCAAAACCTACCAAATAACTCCCGCTTTTTGCATAAACAAATCTGCCAATGCATCTTTGTTCTGATGTGTACCGATATAAGTTAAAAACGTACTCTCTTTCGTGTGACCGGTGATGTTCATCAATAGTGGCGTTTCAATTTTTCCATAATAATTTGAAGCAAAAGATCTTCTCATAATATGTGAGGTTACAAATTCGTACTTAGGGGCATCTACCACTTCCTTTCTTCTTGTTTTAGGATTGTTCTTAAAACCACGAACTACTTCACTAATTCCCGCAATTTTACAAATCACTTTTATTTGCTTATTAAAAGCCACTTGAGAAAGTACTTTTGGAAACTCATTTTCTAAGAGCGCGATCACTAGCGGATCTGCTACGCCAATGGTAACTGGTTTCTTTGTTTTCTGCTGCATGATATCTATGTAAAGTCCATTAGCTGCTTTTCTAATATTACTAAGTTTAAGACCTAATAAATCTGAAACTCTTTGTCCAATAGAGAGTCCAATCAACAACCATTTGTAACTATCTTCATACTCACTTGGTACCTTCTCTAACCCCTTTATAATTTTTATTTCGGCTGGATTTAAAAAATGTATAATCCGATCTGAACTTTTCTGTTTGAAGGACTCTATATAATTAGAATAGGGGTGAATCGCAAAGCCACTTTTCTCGGCATCTCTTAAAATAATCTTCAATAATTTTAGCAATTGACCACAGTAATTATCGCTGTATTGCTTCTCGATTTTTAGAAATCGAGTGAATGACTCCGCGGTATTTTTATCAATGGCACCGAGGTGTAATTTCTGAGATTTCTCAAATTCATATTCCTGAGTGATCCTATAAAGTGATTTATAGGTTCGAATGGTATTATGAGCCAATCCGACAGTTCCATATCCTTTGACTCTTTTTGTAGCAGAATTTGCAATAAATTCACTTAAATATTCCAAGAATAAGGTTCCATTTCCTATTCTTAAATGAGAATTATTAACATGTATTTGAGGTATTTTATAAAAATTAACGTGCATTTAACATAAGTTATTTAGATTATTTAACATAAATATAACGTCTTTTTTCTTGTCATTATAACAAATTAAGACTAAAAATATAACAAACTATTCTATATAAATATACGTTATTTTTTCAAAATAACAAAGTTAATTAGCTTGTTTTTAGTTAGTTAGGTTGATTTTTTTTCAAAAAGACTACGGACTGTAGTCATTAAAAGATAAGGTCATCGTAATGTGTTTTTTTTTAAAGTGGTCATTTGGAATTATGTGAAGAGATGATGTGTTTTTTGACGCTTTAA
>Ga0308003_1000317_pt1 | contig 23915 bp, 21 predicted proteins | sample Neamet36_FD_203159 | JGI IMG/M metagenome (GOLD analysis project Ga0308003, IMG submission 203159) | Marine microbial communities from water near the shore, Antarctic Ocean - #36 | ecosystem: Environmental > Aquatic > Marine > Unclassified | place: Southern Ocean | collected 2014-06-06
GTAGGTGTTCGGATAACATCGATTGAACCCGCCGCATCCCATCTACGTAGCGATGTCGCTGTGACGTTGTAAACCTCACATGCTCTTTTCGATGTGAGGTAACCATCCATCTATACAATACTATACATGTTAATGTCTAAACCATTTTAGACGAATCTATATTTCCCAACAAAAACATACCATCGACAACCGACACAATACACTCAATATATAAATGTATATCACTGTTTAACAATCATGGTAACAGTTGCGAGCCTATAGATCGGTTCTCGAACATGCCGAATACCAATATAAACGAAAAACCATCGCAGCGACGGTTATTCAACGATGGATAAATGTTTTGAAATATTTATCATATTGTGATTTGGATGGCGGTGCGCTATTTGCAGTAATGCAACCAGTTCCTCGAACATCTTTCGAATCTCGAATGTTGGCATTGAATTCATGCAATTTCAAAGATAATTCGATAGATTGTATAGATTATGTTTTCGAGAATAGTTATCGTATTTCATTCACATCCACCAACGATATGAAACGGTACATTGTTTCCATCTGTATGGGATCGATCGGGATTGGAGTCGTGGATGCGACATCTACAACAAGTCGTGAAGGGTCGAGCGAATACCTCAAATCCCTAGTTCCGTCGAAATGGTTGACTATCCGGGTATCGTAACTAACGGTTAGCCGAAATTCCGCGATTTCTCTTTAAGGATACGTTTCGTTTTCACCTCAGTCGATTCTCTCTGTCGGATCCGGCGACATACGGCTTTGAATACATTCTCAATTTCAACGCCATGTTTAGCAGATGTTTCATGTAGAAACATATCCAATTTGGTAGCATGTGACCGAGCCATTTCCAAAAAGACTTTGCGGTTATCAAGATCATCTCGTTTCGTACCAACTAGTAATTTCACACATACATTAGGAAATATATTCATATCCACCATTTCATTCCACCGTTCGGTCGATTTCAATGTCTCGATACGGGTCATATCATATAGGAACAGCGCCGCATCTGCGTTTTGATATTCATCAAAATCGATTGTATCGCACGATGGACAGTCGCACACAATAATTTCAATATTAGAATCTACCAACGTATCGACGAACCGACTACTCTTCACCATGGTATTGGTAGGATTCGTATCAATAGTAGAGAACCGGTTTTCTACATAACGAGTCACAAGACTGGTTTTTCCTACGTCAACATCTCCAAATACAAGTATTTTATAGGATTTCTGGGCGGAAATTCGCCGGTTATTTAATTCATTTATCTGTTGGAATGTAATTGCAGATAATCTCATTACGAAATTCGTAAAAACCATTACAGCGGTACATTTGACAGATACTAAAATATAAACGTGATAATTTATGACTGGATGCGTGGTGCGATGTTTGCATCATTGATACGACATTCTAATATTCAATTTGTATAATTATTGTTTACAACAATTTACACGGTTTCATTTCGACCACATCCTATCCTACTTTGAATATTTCGTCGGGTTGAATGGTGCGACAATCATGGAACCGACCCGTTTCTTCCAGTATTCGACCCGTTTATCGAATTTCAATTCCTCATTGGTTTTCGGGAACAGTTCCTGTTCCGCCATGTACGTCGCCGAATCCTCGTTGATTTTCGGTTTCTTCCCGTAGCAATTAACTCCAAACCGGACATTGGGGTTTGCTATATATCCGCCATTGATTCCCGGTCTGCCGCGGTCATTTTCGTGGCCCGGTTTGGTCTGCAACTTGTCATATGTCGATTGCGAGGTGGGAAAAAGAGCGTTTTGGTTCTCGCTCCATCCATACTGACCCCATTCGGCGCCCGAGCGGTACGCGGATTCGATTTGCTGGTACGAGGCTAATTTCGCGCCCTGGGCTGTGCAAATCGCACGCGCATTCTCATATGTATATTTATTTTCTGGGATATTGAATACCTCGTTTTGTTGGAGGATTGACCGGATAGATGATTTCTTACCACCACCGCTTTGATTTGGGTCACGCATTTGAACCACATTCACCTCGGGAACGCCACTGAAGATATTCTTTACATTGAGATAGACATCGGTATTCACCATGTAGTTCGCCCCATTGATGATAATGAGAAATACAAATAGAAGCCATACCATCATTTGAATAACCGATGCTTCCCCGGCACCATTGGCGGCGATTCCTCCACCTTTTGAGAAGACGAGGATGTAGTATAGAATGATTACCACAACACCTATAAAAATCGCCACTGGCATGGAACCGAGTTCGCCAGGCAGTTCGAAACTCGACATTGGTGTGTTTGAGTTTCTCGATAATTGGAAATCCATTACTTGTAATACAATAAATGGATATTATTATTAGCCGCGGAGATTGGGGCGCTGGTACTTTTCTATAACAAGCGGTTCCGGGACAAGTTGAGTCGGGCGTTTGAAGAAGGATTTATAAGGAACTGTAATTTTCGATGCGACGACCGGTTCCTTCGGTGTGACGAGATTCGATTCCCCGGTTCCTCGCAACATGGATTCGATGTCAATGGCATTTGAAGCGAATGTTTCCCGCGAGACATTGGATGGCATGTACCCTACATCGGGAATACAAGTAGTAAATGGTGTTCCGCTGGCAGAGTTCTTGTATGATTTATATTCTTCCACATGACGGTGATATTGCTGTTCGGTAGCATAGTCCCCTAAAGTATTCTTGGATCGAGTCGATGCCATCAGGTGTTTCGGTACAATACCGCGATACAATAAAATGGTCAGTTCTAACCAACCGAATCCATCTTCCACGCCCCATCAACTAACGACCACCCGGAAAATGTCTGTATAGATGGAATCGATGTATCGGGAATATTTCCTGTGAAACCCGAACCAAACGCCTCCTCGTATACATTGGTCAATCGAATACATTTCGTCATATCAATTACCGAGATTGTTCCAGTTCCATAAAACGCTCTCGGTCCAATATTCTTGAGACCAGTACAACCAGTGAAATTAATTGTAACCAACTCGTCAATATTGCTGAAGGAATTTGCATGAATAGTTGTAAGCCAAATACACGACGAGAAATCCAACGTTGGCATTTTCGCTCCATAAAACGCTCCTCTTCCAATAACCTTTAATTGCGTACATCCGGTCAAAGTCAATCCGGTCATTGCATTGCAACCAAAGAAAGAATTTGTTCCAATGTAATTCAAACCACTACACCCAGTTAAATCGGTTGTCACAAGACCTGTTTTATAAAACGCATTATCACCAATTCCTCGCAATGTCGAAACATTGGTTAAATCCAACTCAATCAATCCCTCGCAATTCGCAAATGCATTATCGCAAATCTTCTCCAATGAAACACAATTCAACAAATCGAGCTCCGAAATAGCGTTGCACCCGGAAAACGACGAATCACCGAAAACCTTTAACGACGAACAGTCGGCGAATGATGCATCGTTTATTGTCATCACAATACACCCAGAAAAGGCATGCGGACGAATCTCGGTCAATCGGGTGTTTCCCGTGAAATCAAATGTTGTAATCGAATCACATCCGGAAAACGCATAATCGCCAATAACTCGTAATTGCAAACAACCGGTAAATTTAACTGATATCAAAGCGGTACATCCATGAAACGCATATTTGCCTATTTCCGTCAAATTCGCACAATTCGTCAAATCGACAGTTTCCAACTTATCACAGCCATAAAAGGCCTTTTCAGCAATACTCGTTGTACCGAGTGACCCAGACAATTCTACCGCCGCAATATGTGATTTATAAAAGGCATTCGTTCCCATGAATTTGAGGTTTGCACACAACGACATATCGATAGTTATTGCACCTGCCCCCGAACCAACGTAACCAAATGCGGAATTCCCAATCGATTCAATCAAATCGCACCCCTCGATATCAAACGATGTCAATGAGGTACATTTATAAAAGGCATTATCGCCAATGGATCGAAGACTCGAACATCCGGCAATATTGACAGTTCCCAGTGCAGTACACCCGAAAAACGCATTCGCTTCAATGATTTGCAATTTCAAATATGAATGCATGTCAATCGATGACAACTTAGCATCCCCGTAAAATGCATTGGCACCTATCTGCACGATATTTGTAGCGTGATTCATACCATCGATTCCGGTTAATTCTGGACATTCGGCAAATGTATGCGGGAGAATTGCCTTTAATCCGTAACAGCCGATGATTGTGACAACGGTCAATGCACCACAATGGTAAAACGCACATGCTCCTATATGGGTCAATTTCGCACATCCGGTGAAATTACATGTAACCAACGCATTACAATCCATAAATGCCCTATCACCAATACGCGATAATTGGAGTGTAGGGGTACCGGTACCTGCGATCGAAACGCCGGTAATTCCCGATCTCGCGAAACATTTTGCCCCGATTATTTGAAGCGACGATGCGATATTTAGATTGAGTGCGAATGATTGGGTACATTCGTAAAAAGCCCCTTCCCCCAATTCGGTGATACCGGTACCTAACATCGAATCAATTGATGTTTTGCCCAACTCAGTACATCCGTTGAAAGCATTTGTAGCAATGGATTTGAATGTTGTTGACGGTGCAGTTACATTGGCCAATGCTATGCAACCCATGAATGCATTTGCGCCGACATTGATATCCCCGAAATTGGTGATTGTCACTGACGTCAAATTGACAAAATTGTGAAATATACCAACTCCTAAATTTAGAACACTGGATGAATTTGAATTATTGATGACAATTTCAGTTATTGATGTACGCACGGTTTCTCGAGTATTAGGTGCTATCAGCGCACTATCGAGTGAATCACGATTCAAATATGTTCTAGAATTACTCGATGCAATTGTTAATTTTGTTCCAGAAACAGATGCAGATAGACTCATCGTTACACCATCGGATTATTGTAAAAAAATCATTAGAAAATATCAAAGTAATCTATACAAAGCGGCCCATTCCTCGTTCCCATCTTCCCCGCGGTACATTGTTCCAATACAATCGTGGAGAGCGTGGAATGTCGAGTATGAAAACAACAATTGAAACGAATCGTAATCATCGTCGCCCATGAAACAATGTTTCCTATTCCTAGTAACCGCGATATCCAGCTCAGGCCGATGTCCAAATCTGTCAAAAACCTCCTTGGTAATCCTGCCAATTACACGGTCATCCCATGAAGTAGAACCGAATGCTTGCAGGAATTGGATACGGTACAACGCATCGGCTTCATCCCCTTCCTCATCGGTTAAATGTTGGTACGTGCACCTGAAATCGCATATATAATCATCCGTTTCCCGAACTGTGGTAAGAGACATGTGTACAATATATACACACGACTCGTCTATACGGTTTCATTCAGTCGAACGTTTGTACGTTGTTCGTACGTTCGTATGGCGCGTTCAATACGGTTCGGCGCGAGCAAGTTTCGCCATCAAATTCGTCCGCCGTATCGCACTTGAAGTTAATAGTCCGCCGAGCATGCCGAATCGTTTGTCAGACACGACCGACCGACTCATTCGACCGGCTGATTGCTCGCATCGGGGGAAATGGGTAGGATATATCCCTTGACAATAAGCACCCCCACCACTAGACACCCTATATAAAACATCATGGGTTTGTAGTGGCCTGAAATATACCGATCAACAAAGAACTGACTCATTCCAAATGCAAATATATAGATAAATACAAACCCGAAATCAAATACCAAATGGTTCTGCATTGTTCGTTATACTATATACATATAATCGCGAGCGGTGTTTACATGGTTTCACGAACGAGACTGCGTGAAGGAACCCCTCCCCGAATCCATCCATCGGCTGCCGATTCCTCCACCATTCGCTGCGAATTCTGGATATTACGTTTCACTTCAGGAATGAGTGGGTAGTGGTGGTAATCGGTATATGACAATTCTGAATCGGGACGGACACTTTTCCTATTCGTCGCCATTTCCCCGTGCCGGAGATTCGCCTCAAGGTCTGGGTCGGTCGCTCCCTTGCCCATGTACGGAACACTGAGAAAGGCTCTCGGTGCCAATGTCAATTTACTTCGACTCTTTGATATCGCCGACCCACCGATGAGAAGCTCCGACGATTCGTCTATATTACATCCATCGGCAGCAATCGAATTACCGCCCTTGCAAAACATGGATGGCTGAGAAGTCGCCAATGCGATGGGCCGTTTCATGGTACAATCCCCACCCCGGAAATTCGAAACAATATAGTTTGATTCCCGGACATTTTGAACAGTCTTTTGTGTATCGTCCGCCACATCGTTTCCTATCCTACTCATTGTGTGAAAAGTGTTCTCAGTGGTTTTCGAGATTTCACTAAAGAATGACATTTGTTACACTACAGATATATTTTTACACTGTCGAACAATCGGCCGATATTGCAGACAATCGTTTGATATCGCGTTACAATCCATCGCCACCTCCACCCCTTCTCCTGAAGACAATGCCGCCAGAAATATCATTCTCTGGATGTTCCGCTACAGATACTCTAATATCGGCATACGAATTTACCGGTTCGGTTGTCAGCTGTTCATCGGGTGTTGGTTGTGTCCCGGGCGCAGTCGATGGATCGATCTCTGCACTGGTTACTACAGTTCCAGTCACAGACCTCCTAAGAAAATCAGGTTCAATACCAACCCCACTATGAAATCCAGCAATTCCTCGGTGTCCCCGATTCCCCCGATTCAGCGAATTCAACAGTTGTCCAAATGACTGGACATTTGGTGCGGTTGTTGTAGTACCGATACCTAACGGTTGAACCCCAACATCATCCGTTGGCAGAGTATCTCTCGACAACGTTTCCTCAACAACCGGGTTCCGTATATCATGCCTACACATGGGGCACCGAAAACTCCTCCGAAACCATGTTCTCAAATGCCGTTCTTCAAATAAATGTCCGCATGCATTTATTCGCATAACCGGATTACCGGCAGAGAAATCGGTATGTGTAATGGGACATTCAGTATTCATCGGTTCATCTACTTGTGCAAAATCCATTACATCGGTCGCTCGTTCAATGTGTAATTCTGTATGGATAGTTGGAGCCAATGATCCGGTTCCATTAATTATCAACGGCTCATCGTCATATGCATCAATATCCGCGCCTTGTAAAATAAAATTCATGAAATTTTGAAGCGGTTCCGCGGCGGATTCTGTAGCAGACGCATCTACCGGCTCTCTCATGTCTCCAATTTCATCCAACAACAATGCATACAATCTATTCTCTTGTCTCTCCAAAAATCGTCTGGATTCTCGAATATTTTCCAAATAAGCAACCATAAGTACAGTGGGCGGTGGCGGTGTTGTCATTCGTAATATCCCAGTTCTACAGTATACATAGAATACAATTTTTCCCGCGCATTTTACTCACACAGAAACTATTTAGATGTATACCCAGTATACTGATAACATGAACCACACGAACCAACCAAATGAAACATCCGGATTATCGGGTCTAGGCAATGTAGGCAATACATGTTATCTAAATTCGTGTCTCCAGGCTCTATCACATACAATGGATTTATCCACAATTTTGGATGACAACACTCTAATGGAAAAGTATACGAATGATTGCGGAGAAGCCCAAATTCTTCATGAATGGAATGATTTGAGGAAAATGTTATGGAAAAGCCAATGTGTCGTTCATCCGAAACGTTTCGTATCTATAATCCAAGGGTATGCCAAAAATATGAAAAACACCCAATTCACCGGATTCGCCCAGAACGATGCCTCGGAATTTCTCATTTTTCTCATGGATACATTTGATAAGGCGTTGCGACATCATGTTGTCATGAATGTCCGCGGAACAGTTGAAAATGAAACTGACAAAACCGGAAAGGCCTGTTACGAAATGATGAAGACCATGTACTCGACCAAATATTCCGCGATTATCCAGAATTTCCATGGTATTCAGGCGACACAAATTATAGGCGTCGATGGTACCGATATGGGAAAAATCTTATCGGTCTGCCCCGAACCGACGTTTGTACTGAATCTCCCACTTCCGCGCACCAGTCCTCGCCAAGTCCTCGCAAAATCCAATATCATGGACTGTCTCAAACACTACTGTACCGGCGAACTGATGAACGGGGACAACCAATGGATGAACGATGTATCGGGCAAAAAGGAGAATGTGGTTCGCAGAACCCGGTTCTGGTCCTTGCCCGATACATTGATTATGAGTATTGGGCGCAACGATTCGTACGGCCGAAAACACAATACATTGGTCGAGGCGCCGACGGAGATGCTCGATATGAGTCGCTACATGTGCGGCTACGAACGCGAAACATACAAGTACAAACTGTACGCAATTTGTAATCACATGGGCGGGGTTGGTGGCGGCCACTATACCGCCAATGTTCGGGTAAACGATTTATGGTACGAGTTCAACGATACCCGTGTGAATCGCATAACCAAGGATCCCGTAACGACTGCTGCATATTTATTTTTCTGGAGGAGAATATGAACTAATGACCAAACACCCGCGCGGTATTTCACGGTGAAAAAATATCACTAGGATGTAACCCATGACAGAAACGAATGAACCGAAGGGAACTTTACCCAAATTATCGACCGACCCGGTCAAACCATCGCCCGGAACATCGGCCCCAAAAGACAAATTCTGGATTTACGATATATCGGTTCTGGCAAACCGCGATTTCGTCACTAAAATGTTCCCGCGGGATGACATGACATCAACTGAAAAATACAATGCCATCACGCGTTTCGTTTTGGTTGCAACTATTCTGGGCTACATTGTGACCAAGAATTCGAATATTATTTTAACCGGATTAGTAACCATTGCCGCGGTCGCGGTATTGAATCATATGGCGAACGACCGTACAAAGATGCCGACTGAAGGATTCGCGACGAATTTGGCAATCGCCACCGCTCGAGCGAAATCCATTGATCCGAATCAATTCACACTACCGACTCCCGAGAACCCCGCGATGAATGTCATGCCGGCCGATATATACGAGAAACCGGGTCGTCTTCCTGCCGCCCATGCGGCCGATCCGCTAATCTCCAAGAAAATCGCCGATTCGGTCAAGGAACTCCATGTTAGAGGAATGCGCGAATCGAATGAGGATAAAGACCCCAAATTGGACCCACGACTTTACCAGGATATAGAGGATCAGCGGGAATTCGACCATTCGATGCGCTCGTTCCAACCTACGGCCAATACCCAAATCCCCAACGAACAGGATAAATTCGCGCAATTTCTTTACGGAGATATGGTATCGTGTAAAGCCGGTGATTCGATTGCGTGCATGCGCGCAAATACCAGACACACGAATTACTAGCGAAAATAATATCACGGTATAGTAATCGAACGAATGTCGCCAATAGTGTCCTACAAGAAATATATCGCCAAGTTGAAGAAAATGACAATTGCCGATAAGACGGAACTTCTCGAGACATTGACTACTGATGACGGCGAATGGGCTCAGGAAACTTACGCGGTATTGATCGAAGATGCATTTTCGGAAAATGATGCAGAGACGATTCTATATTGGGATGATGAACTGGGTCAAGCGAATTTCTTTACTGATTTCCGCAATGAAACGATCAATGATTTGACTAGGAAATCCGCCAGTAGACGGCGCAGTCGTACGAAATCACACAATCGTACCAAATCACGCAGTCGTACCAAATCACACCGACGCACCAAATAGCGCAGTCGTCGTTAAATTCGTAGTATATTGTTTCATTTGAGAAACAATATATGGTTATGGTAGGAGTAACAGTAAAACAAACAAAATGGCAGCACGACAAATCAATGCGAAAATCGTATTCTTGGGTGAATCGGCAGTAGGAAAAACATCAGTAGTTACAAGGAAATCCAGAAACGAATTCTTTGAATTCAATGAACCGACAATCGGCGCCGCGTTCCAAACTGTCGCGGGAACGGTCGAAGGGAAAAAAGTTCAATTGGAAATATGGGATACAGCGGGCCAATGCAGATACAGATCATTGGCACCCATGTATTACCGCGGTGCGACCGCTGCGGTCGTTGTGTACGATGTAACAAATCCCGAATCTCTCATCGAAGCAAAGGTATGGATGGAAGAATTGACAACACGGGTAGGCGATAAGTGCAGTATATTTCTGGTAGGAAATAAAAGCGATTTGGAACATCGGGTCAAGGAAAGTGCAGTGGTAGACATTATCGAGGAATATACTGCATCGGAGATTAACCATATCGAAGTATCAGCTAAAACCGGTGCGGGGATCGAGAATCTATTTAATGATATCATGACGATAGTTTATGAAAAACTCAAACATACAGGAGGTGTGAATGAAGAAAACAATTCATCACCCTTTCATATCAGGGTACATACAAACGAACCAATGTTCAAATTACCGAAATGCTGTTGATTCGACGATTCAAAAGAAGTCGGTTATAGCCCTACTATTGGATTTCCTATTATTCGATAATCGCAGCGCATCCCCAAACAATAATGTCTCGACTTCTCGCCCCCGCAATGTATCGATTTTTATACGTCGTTTATCAGGATCATCCATCGTCGCTTCAATTGTCTTGATAACATTTGCGAACCGTTGCTTTTTCCGCTCGAACCCGGGCAATTCCTCCAGCGCAAGCGCGAACAATTGACACAATGGTTTCATCAACTGATTACTGATATAATGTCCATAATCAATTGCGAGTCCCTGTTCCCGAATATATTCCGGGGTCTCGATCCGATCGCCCTGAAGTGCCTTTTTGTTCGCATTCACTACATAGATGAACTCCATACGATTCCCCGCTTTCGGCTCACTTCCCGGCTGCCGGACAGCAATCCTATCAGCCAATACTTTATGAGCAATTTGTCTAGGATTCTTGTAGAAACCGCGCAATGATTTCGTAATGATAAGTTTCTTGAAATCCGCTTCGCCGTTAACCAATTTCATAATTTCTCCACGCACGAATTCAAATGCTTTGCTTACATCCCGGTCATTCATTATGATATCCACCGCTCCCCCGTACAAATCCTTGACGATTCCCGCATTATCTCGGCGGGCAAGCACCAATCCCATGGATTTACGATACGATGAATTCACATCGTGTTCGTGAAGCATTCCAACGTACCGTTTCTTGCTCAGCAATACAAATGGCAAGAAGACCTTTTCGTATTCCAATGTATGGGGCGCCTTCAAGAACTTGGACGATATTCGCTCAACTTCTTGTGCCAAGTAAATGGTAATAGCCAGCGCCTCTTTGCCGATGATTTTCATTCCATCGACAGTTTCCAAACAAAACGTCGCAAATACACTATCGGTATCTCCGTAAACAATTTGACATCGGGTTCGTACTTGCCGGTGTTTCGACTCGGGAACATCTACATCGCAAATCCTATTCCCATAAATCTCCCCAATCAATCGCTCAGCATAAGTCAGCAACAACCGACCAATAGCAGTAGTCGATGCCGCGATATCCGGTTCATAGAATTTAGAGGTCGATGCCCCGGTTTGGCCGTAAATGGAATTCGCAGTCACTTTAATAGATAATTGCCGTTTATCAAGAACACTGCGCATAAATGCATCCGGCTCCGTCTTGATTTTCTTCCTCGTATCCTTCCTCGCTTGCAACAATTCCTTGAGGATTGCTGGCAATACTGCCGAAGTACCGTCGGTCAATTGCGCGAACCTACATATTTTGAATCCAACCGGGGTCTTGACTGGGGCGGCGGAGGGGGTTTTCCTGATATATTCATACGTCTCATATTTGACCTCTACGTACCGGTACCCGTCGAGGTTATCGTAAATCATATTTCCCTCCTCATCGCGCTCCCCTTCTACGCGAACCAGATTCTTATTCAAGTCGAATTCCTTGGTCCATACTTTGGAATCATGACTCAAATTCTCACTGATAATCGATGATGGATACAGTGATGAATAATCTACACAAAATACCGGTCTATCCAAGTAAATCCCTGTCCGCGGTTGTAGTACAATCGCACCCTCATATCCCCCGGCCCCGAATTTCCGTTCCAGTACGGGAATCAATGTATCCTTCTCACGGCATTTCTTGGCGACGTATGATTGCAATTTAATTCCCTGTCCCCGAAGAACAAGGAAATCCATCGGCACAGAACATAAATTACTCATTTCCACAAATGATGTTATGATATCAACCTTGTTCAGCAGGTAGTGGACTAGGTTGCAATCCTGAATACAGTACTTGGCAATAATCGCCCTGTCGGCCGAGCTTCCATTTGTTAGCCGGAATATATCTTTGGGAGTGACATCATCCTTGGCAATTCCCCAGCGGACACTCGTATTCATATTGGGTTCCGCACATCCGATAACCTCAAAAGTACTCTCGGCCAAATCCAGCTCCACGACTTCGAATTTCTCACCGTCGCGGTACTGATTCACTGTATGGGTCGTCTCCTCGAATTTCACAAATGACCCTACATCCAAACCAATCAAATTTTTTGAATGGACGACCGTCCTATCGACCGTTTCACCCACTTCATCCGTCTCCTCGAAATGTTCCAATGATTTAACTTTATCACCAATGAAATGCGAAGCGACGTTATCCAATTTATAAGAAGCGAGATTCTCCTCCCTCCTGAAATGATTGAATAGATCCACTTGCAATCGGCCGGGCATACGAATATATGTCAAATCATGCTGACCCGAAGCAATGACAATTTTAGTTGATGATAAATTCCGAACTTTGGATTTAGAGGCCGAATCATCCGAATCGACCGATTCATCCCCCGAATCAATATCGCCGCCCGCGCCACCGCCCATATCATCCGCACCATCGCCATCCCCCGCATCATCTGCGGGTAACGGTTTATTATCCGGTTCCCCACCGTTCCATTTCGGCGGCGGAGAACAAATTTCCTCCCTGTCCGCACGCGACATTTTCAGGAATTCATCTATACAATTCAGTTCCTTGGCCCGATCAAACATGAAGGTATAATCAAATCCAAATATATTATAACCAATAATGATATCCGGATCCTCACGTTGAATCAGTTCCTTCCACGCCAACAATACGGCACTCTCCTCCTTCTCGACATTCTTGTGTACATAGCGTTCCAGAATATTGGGAATTGCCGCGCCATCATCGCCCACGGTAGTGGCGGGAATATCATCACATCCGCCTGCAACAATGCAGTGGTTCATGTACGGTTTCGAATCGCCGTACCTCATAAACGTGGAACCGATAAATGTCACTCTATCGCCCGTGACGGGCGGAAACGTCCTGTTCAAATGAGCGGTTAATCGAATGTACCGATCTTCACGGGTCATTCCTCCATCATCCATGAGCAACCCCACCGGTGTCCCGTGTCCCCTGCCACGAGCAATGAATCGCTTGTATCGAGCAGTGACATCCGTCTCGGTAAGTACCATCGGTTTCCCGTTCTTTTTCAATTTGAGAAACACTGAATCGATTCCGGGAATATCCCCGAATCCAAATGCGGTTCCCACCGCTTCCTCCAGAAACTCAAATGCCGTCATTCCCGAATCCATCCCCAAATTCGCCCATACATCGAGCAGGTCGCACGCCAATTTCGTATAGGTTTTCTTGGGAAGAGGGAAATCCCCATGTGACGACGAGGCCTCTATATCAAAACTACAAATCTTATATGGGACCGGGGTCTCCTTGTGGGGTAAAGGAGTAATCTTGCTGAAATCCACCATGTACTCGTACTTGCAAATAGAGTTCTGGACATCGCTCTTGACCACGGTACAACCGGACTGCCCTTTTCCAGGAAGTCGGATCCATCCCGAAGGACTAATTTCCTCTATATGAAACATGCGCAACATTGGCGGGATATTGGCCTCATACAAGGTCGTTGCCCATTTCTGTTTAGCGCTTCCGTGAATCACATACCCGCCGCGAATCAACCGGCTTTCCGAGCGTCCAGTATGAGAATTCGTATGTTTCTCAAACCATAATTTCTGGGCGCGGTTCATTGCCATTACGGATTTGAAACTGATAAACAGGAATTTATGATGTTTCCCACCATCGAACCCGTACAATTTCTTCTTTTGAACGAATTTCGATTCGTCGATCGAGTTCGCGTAATATTTCCCCATGTGGTCGCGCAATTTCTGCATAAACTGTTCCTTCTCACTCTTCCCCCACGAATCATCAACCATGACGTAGAAGAATGGTAAGAATCCCGTCGCATTGATGCATGCCGTTTCACCCGTCTCGTTAATTCCAAACATTTGGACCACGAAACTCGTCTTATCGCCGAATGGGGTCCGCTTCTTGGGCGGTCCGTTGGTATCGTCCGCATCCGCATCCTCCTCATCGTCGCAATCGGCACCTCGAGGAACCGTATCGCGAATATTGAACTCAATCAATCTAAATTCTTTGGTCGAAACCGTAGTGTTTGCAAGTGCGCTCATTTATATATAAGTTTTACGAATGATATCGAACCCAACACAGTAAATCAATTTTCCACCGGAAGATGTAAATCGGCAATAGTACGATCAATCGGCTGTATGGCGCGCAAGAACCAAAATACTTCAGCAGGAATTTTCGCCAGCATCCCGTTGGTGCGATGCCGATCAATTTCGCGAGGAGCTGTGTCGCGGTTCCTATGATTGAAATATTTCAGGATTGCACTGTTACCCAATGCGGTGTAATGGCGTGCAATCGCTTCAATAGTAGGACATAAACAGAAAATACGAGGAACCGACCCATTGATATTGAAATTCGGGCTTTCACATGTGGTTATTGTCAATTTCGTATTTGGATCTTTAGTAGGAAAGAATTTCTCGATATTGAAACCAATCCCTCCATCGACTGCAATTTCACCTCTATACCGGGCATCGTATGTGGACATTAACGGAATGTGGAATGAACATAACAGTACATTCATCAAATCTTCATTAGAATCGAAACTATCGATCCATTGAAATCCAGTTCGTTCCGTAGTGATTCCAACAACAAGACCATATTCCATAGCCATTAAATATGCTCTCGGTTCAAATTCAATGATTTCCTCCAAAACTTTGATTTGGTATTGTGATAGACTGATTCCATCTTGACCAGATATGATTTTCTTACTTGAATCTAAACGATATCGATGAAACCAATCGATTGATTGATTGGTACTCATTTTAACCACACGAAATAATACAGCCAATGCCCCGGAAGAAGTTGTGTAATACCGGGCATTTTTCGAAACATTTCCGCGCACGATTTCGCGGTCAATTGTATCGAACATTTGCATGTAGTACATTATTCCCCACGCCGCACCGTCGAAATAGATTGTATCGATTTGTGGTCGTAACGGTTGTAAAGAACGTTCCATTTACACACAGTGGATATTTTTTACCATCATGTACGAAAAAATGATTTACATGTATCTCTCTCATACTCATACGAATGAGTGCATATGAGACTATCGCACAAGGTATAGCATCGAAATATTACCCAAATGATGGAACTCCGTATACCCGCATCACAACCACAATTCATAACCCACACATCTCTCTTGATAAGTTGATATCCTTCTCAATGTACAAGATGATCGCTGCATTGAATCCCGATACAATCGAATCGATCGATATGTACAATGTAGTGGGGGGGTCACCCCCCCAGACCCCCCAAGGTGAAGGAGGGTTAGGGTGCGTTACCAATATGACAACCGTACCCCTGATCGGGGGGTCTGGGGGGGCATGCCCCCCACCAGATCAACGAGTAGCTGTATATCGCTACAAACCATTAATCAATACCGCGGGTAAACGAGGTACCGGCACATACACAATTCCCGGAACAGCTCCCCGGTACATGTGTGTATTAATGACGCGCACAAAACATACAACCGCCGTTTCGAAATGTATTCGATTCACCAGTACCGATATAACCAATGTCTCGCCCGAAATAATTGCCCGGGTTTCTGTAGCACATAATGGAGTTCAATGTACTCTCGCAGACCACATACGTCCCATTGCTGCGACACATACCAGAATGCACTGCAATTTCTCGACATTGACCACAGTAATGAATGATCCGCATACAATTTCCACAATATTTGACTTCAATATAGGAAATGAACCTGGTATCGAAGCGCCGTCGCATGAACGGCAAATCGTTGTTTCTCTCATGAAACAAATGTTTGGACGGCTTCGTCTAGGAATAGAGCAAATAACAATGTAACGGTGCGTTTGGTCGCGAAACTACCAATATCCATATTGTACAAGAAACTGACGAATGAGTTTAACCCAACTTTTAATCGTATACATTGTGCCCACATCAGAACTCATTGGGTTGTATGTGACAATTAATTGGATTTGGGTATGTTGGCTATTTCGCACGCGAACGTACAATGAGGCGGTGAAACAAACTGTCGATATATTGGCAGAAACGAATATAATCTATGTAAAGATGCTCCAAACACTCGCATCCAATAAAGGAACGTTTCCCAAAGAATTCGAATCAGCGGTAGCACGGTTCACAGATAACGTGCCGTACACATTTGATGATCTTGACAACGAGTTCATGACAACTATACACCAGAACGCGCGAAACAACCGAGGTGAGTCGGTGGATCCGAAAACAATTTCCCACGAACCGGTGAAATCCGGTTCGGTCGCTCTGGTATACGATGCATTGCTGTACAATGGCACCCACGTCGCCATCAAAGTATTGAGACGGAATATCCGGCAACGCATCATCCGCTCCATGCGCGGTGTAGATTTATTGGTCGATACGATAACGCGAATTCCATTCGTACCTCACTACAGTCTCAGTACTGTGTATCGCGAGAATAAGGAATTGATGGTTCGCCAAACCGATATGACGTTGGAATGCAGTAATATCGAGAGATTCTACAATGCAAACATCGATTGGCCGGATGTTATTATTCCCAAGGTATACAAGGAATATACGGCGCAGTGCCCTGATATGATTGTCATGGACTGGATCGAGGGATTCGCGTTGTCGGATATAGATCCTACAGAGTACGATATGTATGCAAATATTTTCTACAAAGCGGTTGTTAAATCCATTCTCTGCGATTCGCTCTACCATGGAGATTTACATATGGGAAATGTATTATTCGCACACCGGGCCGACGGTACCCCGATAATCGGTTTCATTGATTTCGGGATTGTCAATGAAGTTTCTGCAGAGGATTGCGAACAATTAACCCGATTGACCGAATTCATACGCAATGAAGATGTTTCTGGACTGACCCGATTCATTGTGGATGGGATTATTGTGTACGATGTACCGCTTGCGCGGACGGCATTGGTTGCAATTGAACAGAGATTACACACAATTGTTTGCGTAGCCATGAAAAACGGGACATTGTGTGTAACGGACCTCGGGTCAATTAATAATTGTTTATCCCGGTATAGCTGCAGATTATCACCTAATTTCTACAAACTCCAGGTTGCATTGGCGGTAGCGATTGGGATTATTCGACAAGTGAATGGATCTGAACGGTATATTGAACGCGTGAATGAAACTGTTGCATCGGTAATACAAGATATGATTGATGCGAAAAATGATAGAGTTAATCGCGAAGGTGTTCCTGAGGAAACGCTCTTGATAATCCGGAACATGTTGGGCGCAGATGATTTGCATGAAACTCGCGTGCGTGCGCACACGGACCAGTAGGTAGAGCATATTAGCATCGGTACCGTCCGCCACAGTCCAGACAAGTGACGAATGTGGTGATCGGTTCATCGGCCGAGCGGGTTTGCATTTGGTAGTATGAGCACCTCTTGGAACGGCATTTCGGTTTCCTGCATGTGAAATCGTCGCTCGATGCCTCGAGGTTCACTTCATATTGACCATTGGTCTGCAGATTCGCCGAATCAATCAACGCTGCCCATTTGTCGGGCCTCATATCGGTGATGGATAGGGTGGGCAATGTATCGACGGCCAGTTCGGCGGTCAGTATCGAATGTTTGAAATCTGGTCGTTCCAAGTTCATAACAATGGAACGGAGACGGGTCTTGTACATGAGAACGAAATGGTCATTGTCCCATCGTTTCGTGACATCGCGGGCATCGGCCAACTTTAGGGTATGATTATATACCCCGACTTCGAGGTTTCGCGATACGGCGGGGAGATCGACTGTTTGCAACGGTTGTTCGGCCGTTCGGTCGGAAGTTAACATTCGCTCGAACTGTTTCGAGACATTTGCGCGAAAAGTTGTGGGATGGGCAACAATCATTTGTATGGTAATACTACACATATGATTCTAAATAGTTTCTTTCAATTTTACTCGAGTGGATCGATTGCGATGTAGGGTCGCGATGTAGGGTCGCGATGTATATACATTCATACATTGTTCAACCTATACATTGTTTGATAGTGTAGGGTTCGCGATGTAGGGTTGCGATGTATCGTAGAATGTATATACACCGGCCTATACATCGACCAGCCTATACATTGTTTGGTAGTGTAGGGTCGAGGTGTAGGGTCGAGCTGTATGGTTGCGATGTATATACACCGGCCTATACATCGACCAGCCTATACATTGTTTGGTAGTGTAGGGTCGAGGTGTAGGGTTGCGATGTAGGGTTGAGATGTATATACACCAGCCTATACATTGTTCAGCCTATACATCGAATCACACAAAAAGATGTAGGGTTGGTCGATGTAGGTGTCGATGTAGGGGTCGATGTAGGGTAGAATGTATATACACTTCAACATGACCCTACATCATTCGGTATGATGTATTTTATGGTGCGAAACTGATTTTTTATTCTAAAATTGCTTACCAAATTGCACGCGGTTGATTGACACATGAAAGACACCATGTATATGCAGGTGGTGTCTTTCCTAAATCCATGTCCACTTATGAAATCTACAAGAGTCCCGAAAACGGCCAATGTAGGCCATTTTGCCATGTCTCTGAAAAACGGCGTCTTACTGAACTGGTGCGAAACTGAAAACCCATATCTGGGTGGGTGGCTTTTCGGACCCCCGTAGACTAGCCTACCCAAATCGGAAGTGGACATGCTTTTGGGCCTCAGACCATGTCCACTTCCGATTTGCCCAAAATACTTTGAACTTTCTGAATGTATGCTCAGAGAAAAAAGGGTCCTTACTGATATGGTGCGAAACTGAAAACACGGGTAGGTGGATTTGGGCATTCGGAGCACCCGACCCCAAATACCAATGTGGACATGGGTTAGGAAAGACACACCCTTGTTAGGAAAGACACCACGTGAAATAGCACCCGCTCTGTTTATGGTAAGGCATGAAAGACACCACGTCATCGCCATCTCGATACCATGTCCACTTCCGATTTGGGCGCTTGGGCTCGATCTCGTCCCAATGAACAGATGACGCGTCGATTTGCATGTAGTGTATATATGTATAGGCTGAATGTATATACACCGCGACCCTACATTCGCGACCCTACATCGATGACGCGCCGATTTGCATGTAGTGTATATATGTATAGGCTGAATGTATATACATATCGACTCTACATTCGCGACCCTACATCGATGACGCGCCGATTTGCATGTAGGTTGTGATGTATATCTGCGAATGTATATACACCGCGACCCTACATTCGCAACCCTACATTCGCAACCCTACATTCGCGACCCTACATCGATGACGCGTCGACATGTATTCAATCTCGGGCAATCTTGAGGGAGTATGATTCATGCAACCCACCACATGATTCGTACTTTCAATAGTATGATTCGTACGTTAAGTTGTACGAATCATAACACTTCGTGTAAACAACATAAAGATATATTGCAAATGTACATTACAATGGTTGTGCATACATGCGAGAAATGCAAATATTCTACAACATACAAACAAACTTTTGATTCGCATTTGCGGTCAAAGTTGCATTTACAAGTAGCCGTCAGTGAGGATGAATATGCGTACGTATGTGTTCCCTGCGGGTACGGTACCAATACACAGAATCTGTTGACTGGTCATCGCAAGACTGGACGCCATAAACGACTGTGTCCCGAATCGATTATCGAGTGCACGTGCGGTAAATCATTCCACTCAAATGGCGCTCTTGAATGGCACCATAAAACGTGTATTGGTACCGAACACGCGCAACCGGCAGAACCGAACGATTCGACCGAACCGTTACAAACCATCGAACCGAACGATTCAACCGAACCGAACGATTCAACCGAACCGAACGATTCAACCGAACCGAACGATTCAACCGTTTCTATCGAACCATTACAACCGTTCGAATCATTCGAACCCCCGATGCAAAACCCCGAAACCATTCCTGTGGAAATTTTGCAGGCACCGGCCGAGGATTCGTACAGCAAAGGGATGGTCACCGATTTATTCAAGATGATTATCACCGAGTTGGGAAACACTGACAATAAACAGATTATCACCAACAATACAGACAATAAACAAATCACCAACAGTAACAATACAACCAACAATACAACCAATATCCAAAACAATAATTTCAATGTCATGTTGTTCTTGAATGAGGAGTGTGCCGACGCGGTCGATTTCAGTGATTTCATCTACGATGTCGAGTACACACAAAAGGATCTCGACCGCGCGATGGATGTGGGGTCGGTCGTCGCTATAACCGAACTGATTACCAGAGAAGTGGAGAAATTGCCACTGCGGAAGCGCCCGTTTCATTGCACGGATTTGAAGCGCAAGATTCTTTACATTAAGGAGGGGACGTGGATGAAGGATTTGGGCGGTTGTTTGCCATTGTACAATATGATCCAGTTCTTCAAAGGGAAAGAGGATAGGACACGGGCGATTTGGTCAATTGCCCATGAGGCGCGGGTCCAGCAGGGTTATAATTCATCGTACGATTACTTTATCAGGGTCTGCGATAACACGACCATCCCCTTCACCGCTTGTCATATGAAGAAAATGTGTAAAGCGGCACTCGAGGCATCGATACTCAATAGGGACCTCATATAAAAAGGGGGACGGAAGTCCCCCTTATACCCCTCGCTGGTAAGTTGTTATGGTAAATTGTTATACCATTGCATAACAAATTATTTGTTGATCCTCCCGTTCCAAACTCTCCGCGTCGGGGGTGTGGGGGCTGGCCCCCATTCTATTCGTACGCCTCGTACCCAAGTTCCCCATCAGATTCGTACGGGTCATCATCCGAGTCCACGACGAAATCATCCTTCAAGTATCCATCTTTGGTTTTCATTTCCGCCTGGATATCGGTCAATTCATCGACCTCCAATTCATCGGCTTCGGCCGTCGCATCGAGGTCTTCGAATCCGCCGAAAAGATGAGAGTACAATGCGGTCCATTGGTCGGTATCGATCGAATGAACGGTATCGTCGCTGTTGCGGGCGACAATGAGACATTTCCCGAAAAACAACGTCGAATCGACGGGTGGAGGGAAATCATATTTATTTTCATGACCGCTGCGACCGATGGTCTTGGCCCACAGTTCCGCGCGGGCCATGGTTTGCGATATATCGTCTGGAACATTCCACACAGTTTGTTTCGCAAATCCTTCGTTGGATTTGAGGCCACATCGTTTGTGAAGGACCGAATCGGTTAGAGCGGATGATTGGATGGTTTCGGCAGTTCCATCGCGGGCAATTAATATAACGGTTTGGGTGTTCTTTGAGGAGACCATTTGGGGAGTGTTGTTATATTGTATATACCCAAAGGGTCTAGATGCTTTTCGTGAGTACAAGTACAGACCAAACACCGAACCAATGTCTTCCATTATAGCGAACGAACGAATGACCTCGAACGAACGAATGACCTCGAACGAACGAATGACCTCGAACGAACGAATGAATGCGCCCGACCGAACAACCGAACGAACGACCACTAGCAAAGTATATCCAGCGATTGCTTCGAATAAAGTGAATGTCGCGGGCAAAAAGTTGAGTAAATACGTGGAGCGAGAGGAGGAGATTATTGAGGTATATACCAGCACGGGAATATACGAGGTATCGGGCGGGAAATTGCACCGGATTGTTCCTACCGACAGAGCTCATACCAGTGTAACGGTTGATGGAGTGCGAATGTTGGTCGATACATCTTCTGCAAATAGAGTCGTGGACTACAATTTTCCGAGAACTAATACACGCCGAACTCTCATTCGAACGATTTACCGGATGGATAAGAAATCCACTGTCAAATTTGTCACCAATCGGTCGGAAGATGATGGATACTTGGATTATTATTTCTTGACTGATAATTATACCCAGGCATTGCATCGGGAGGATATTATTGCGTTCTTACAACTGATAAAGTAATGTCTCGATATTGAAGTTATTTGATGCTTCGAACAGTCCTGTGGAGTTTAGGATGGATTTTCTTATCAATAATAATCGTTGCAATGTGTCATGGGACTTATAATTTCTACAAAACCGTATCGACTCCGCCGAGGATTCGTGATTTGAGGAATGAGCGGAATTATGAATATGAGGTATTGAGGCGGATCGGAAGAACTGGGGGGACGGGAGGTAGTGCGAACAGTCGTGCGAGCGGCGGTGCTGACGGCACATCACACCCAGTCGAACATACGACAACCGACGAAAAGGCCCGATTGATGGATTTCATGAAAACTATCGGGACTGAGAGCGGAGTTAACGATATATCGGCCTCTCCTCAGCAAGATACTGCCCAACAATCGTTCGGTGGTACCGGGTCGTTTGCGGGAACCGGTTCGTTGACGGGAAACAGTTCAACCGATGAACCGTCGTCATATGGAGGAGGTGGCGGCGGTAGCGAATGGTCGAATGTATCGTAACGATACAGTCGTCTAAAATTTATTCGTCATCGCGCTCCCGGCTCCGTGGGGCGATGACTCGGTACGCCCGAACCGATTCACCGAATGGTTGCGAACGATTTTTGTCCCTCCCAATTGCCGGTTTTGCATCGCACGAACGTATCGCTGAGCAGCCGTTTCCGCTGGATTGTTTGTAGAGGTTGCCAGTTTATTGTATTGGATGTACCCATCGCAGCCATGTTTATTTTTCGCACAATAATTGGATTTCGTCGCAAGATTCATTGTGTATGACTCTCGTTACACGGTTGTGAGATTATTTGTTTTGAATTTTGCGTCGAAACAGTATAGGTACAATCTATATATTGTGTATAACAAATGTCTGCGAATCGTCCCAGTCCAATGACACCAACTACGACTCCACATATGGATGTTTATCCAGGCAGCGGTATCACTCCAGGTTCGGGTGTCGTTTCACCCTATTGGAGCAACGATGTTCCCATAGCAGACGATTCGCCGTTTGAATCGATTATTCTCACGACTGAGGATAAAGTTCTTGCCCTCAAGCAAGCTATCAATACAATACCCAACGTCACGACAAAACTCGAATCATACGACCAATTCAAACGGATTTATGAATCGCTATCACCAAGCGAATGGTTGTCAGTTGATCGGTTCGCCGATATAGCGAACCATATTGCCCGGGTCAGACCGGGGAGGGTGGATTTGGGGGTCCGGCTGGGTGTTCAAGTAAATTTATTTCTTCACAGTTTGAATGATTATTCTCATCCCGATACAGCGGAGGCTATGGTCAATACTGTGGGTCGCGACCCGGCATGTTTCGCATTGACTGAGGATATGGCGGGAGTTCTGTCTGGTCTTCGTGTAGATACGAAATTCAAAATCTTACCTGGAAAAACACCTGAAGAAACCGTTTACATTTTGAATACCAACGATGTATCGAAACAGTGGATTTCTCAAGGATTAGTTTCGAAACAGGCTCGCAACTGTTACCTTGATTGTTAAACAATGTTATATATTTTATTAGTCGAGTGATTCGTCTGTCTCTATACAGTTTATACAACTCAAATGTTCCAACTACCATTTAGAGTATCGGTGTATCGATTATTAGAATAGTGCTACAAATGGTTTAGACCGGTCGCGTATATACTATGAGATGAGGGTCACGATTTATTCAAAAAACTCATTTTCGTGTGATTGTCAGATAAACCCGTATGCGATTAAGGAAGT
>Ga0308003_1000318_pt1 | contig 23886 bp, 11 predicted proteins | sample Neamet36_FD_203159 | JGI IMG/M metagenome (GOLD analysis project Ga0308003, IMG submission 203159) | Marine microbial communities from water near the shore, Antarctic Ocean - #36 | ecosystem: Environmental > Aquatic > Marine > Unclassified | place: Southern Ocean | collected 2014-06-06
AAAGCTGCACAAATGCATACCAGCAAGATAGAGTAGATATTTTAAAGACTTATGCTGACTATCAATGGGAAATAGACCCTAACTTTTATGTTATTTTTGAGCATTTAGGCACAAATACTGAAGAGACTAAATGGGTAAATTATAGACTTGCTGAAGGCAAAGGAATTATGGTTTGGGGCAATCATAACCATAATTATAACCAAGCAACAATGGGTTTTGGAAGCGAATCTGATTTTTCATGGGTTTCATATAAAAATAGAAATTGGTCTGTACCAGCAAATATAAGTTATATGGAAAGTCATGATGAGGAACGCTTAATGCATAGAAACTTACAATACGGAAACGCTAACGGAGCTTATAATATTAAAAGTACAACTACTGCCTTAAAGAGATTAGAGCTTGCAGGAGCCTTCTATTTTACAATACCTGGTCCTAAAATGATATGGCAATTTGGAGAGTTAGGGTATGACATCTCTATAGATGAAAATGGCAGAGTAGGCAATAAACCCATTTTATGGAATTATTTTAACGTACCAGAAAGAAAAAATATTTATACCATTTGGTCTCAACTAATTCAGTTAAAATTAAAGTATGCTATTTTTGAAACATCAGACTTTACCTTAGATGTAGCAAATACAAACGGACTAAAAAAAATTCATTTAACAGATAATTCTGCAACAGATATACAGCACATCGTTATTTTAGGAAACTTTGGTGTTACTTCACAAAATATAAATCCTGCTTTTCAAGAGACAGGCACTTGGTATGATCTTTTAGATGCAAATACAACATACGCAGTTAGTAATGTAAATACTACAATCTCTTTACTTCCTGGAGAATTTAGAGTTTTAGGAAACAACCCAGAAACTTTATCAAATGAAGCTATTATAAACCCTGTTAATAAAGTAATAATTTCTCCGAACCCTATAAAAGAGAGTTTTAAAATTAATTTAAATGCTCAAGAAATCTCAATATTTAATCTAAATGGAAAAATGATTAAAAATATGCAGAGAAAATTTTATAAAAATGACGCTATTAGTATTAAAAACCTAGACTCTGGGATGTACATCCTTAAAATCACCACAGACAGTGGCGTATCTATAAATAAGATTATTAAAAATTAAAATAAAATCTGTTTTTAAATATAAATATGCACCAACCCATGTTAAATGAATAAAATACTTAACATATTAATAGGCTCTCTCTTTATTATCTCCTGTAATAAAGAGGTTACAAATACACCTAATTTTGAAGAAGTATATTTAAATTTTGTTTCTGCTGTTGATATTTCAAATTACCCAGAAATATCGAATTCAAATCCTATCTTTTATGATTTAAATGGCACTGAAAATAATTTTTTAGACATCTTAAAAGAAAATGGAATAAATACCATTAGATTAAAGCTTTGGGTACACCCAATTAATGAAAATGCTAGCTTTAATGAAGTAAAACAATTTTCTAAAACCTTAAAGGCTAAAGGCTTTAAAACGTGGTTAACGCTTCATTATTCAGATACTTGGGCAGACCCAGGCCAACAAGAGACTCCAATACAGTGGCAAGGGCTTAGTTTTACTCAATTAAAAGACAGCGTTTACGAGTACACTAAAAAAGTAATAAATGAATTACAACCTAATTATATTCAGATTGGAAATGAAATAAATGCAGGATTTCTTCATCCATCTGGGGACATTTCTGAAAATCTTCAGCAATTTAAAGAACTATTAAAAACAGGCATTACTGCAGTAAGAGAAAACTCTAATACCACTAAAATAATTGTACATTTTGCAGGTATTGATGGATCTGATTGGTTTTTTAATCACCTAAGTAGTTTAGATTATGATATTATTGGTTTGTCTTATTATCCTAAATGGCATGGGAAATCTTTAGACAATCTTAAAAATAAGATGATTTCTTTAAGTGAAACTCACAACAAACAAATTCTCATTGCTGAAACAGCCTATCCTTTTACACTAGCATGGAATGATTGGACAAACAATATTATTGGTTTAGAAGAACAACTTATTTTACCTAATTACCCTGCATCTAACCAAGGCCAGCAGAATTTTATAAAAAAAATTAAAACTTTAACCAAAGAGGTTCCTAAAGGAATAGGTTTTTGTTATTGGGGTGCAGAACTAATTGCTTGGAAAGGCAACCAAGCTACAGATGCATCTCCTTGGGAAAATCAAGCATTATTTGATTTTGAAAATAAAGCGCTACCTGTACTAAGAGAATTTATAGTAGAATAAAATAAACTTTACAACCTACTATTAAAAGGGATTCGCCATGCACTTTTAGGAGGAAAACTCTTAGCAACCATAGAGAATTATACTATTTTTTCACTCACGATTAAAGACTAGTGCTATATTAATACCTATTCGAAACAAATAACTTGTTCCTTTTAAAACTAAAAAAATTATAAGTAAATTTAAATTATAGATTTACGCAACTTCAATTTGAAGATTTTTTGTATTTTTAATTTTTTAATTCATATTTCAGTATATAAATTAAGTTTATTACTGATATTGGCCCCAAATAAATATGAAATTCTCAAAATTAACCACTCTTAGTAATAAGAGTAAAACTTACTTTGTATCTCTTTTTTTAATCTGTGGTTTACTCTTAAATAGTTTCTCAGGTTTTACACATCCCAAGATACTTACCTTCTTTTTAAATCCAAATGCCACTATTACCGCAAGCAGTTTAGCAATTTGTAAAAATGAGACAGCTATTATTACTTTTACAGGATTAGAAGGTACCGAACCATATACTTTTACTTATCAATTAAATACCGATGCTCCTATAGAAGTTACTACAACCTCAGGAAATTCTTTAGATATTAGTTTAGCAGGAATAACCGTTGGAGATTTTACTTATAAACTAACGAATGTTGAAAATAGTGAAGGAAATAATCAAACAATTACAGATCAAGAAATTACAGTTAAAGTAAACCCTTTACCTATAGTAAATTTTACCTTTAATAATAATGCTTCTTGTTCTGGTGAAGCTGTAAATTTTACAAATACCTCTACCGGACTGGGAAATCTAACTTATAATTGGGATTTTGGAGATGGAAAAACATCTGCTCTACAAAATCCAACTAATACTTTTGAAGCCTTAGGATGTGGCTCAAAATTTTTTAATGTAAAATTAACTGTAACAGATGAAAACGGCTGTTCTGCTTCAAATATAGAAACTATTTCTGTGGCTGAAAAACCTGACATCCAATTTAGAGATAAAGACACAAGAGATAGTGTGTTTAGTAATTGTAATAATGCCTCCCCTTCAAATCCAAATTATGAAGTAACAGTTGAAAATATTTCTAATAGTACTTGTATTGATTCATTCTCTGTAGATTGGGGTGACGGCTCTAGTTCTTCCTCTGTATTTTTTCCTGCAACCCACACCTATAATTCAATTGGTGTTTTTGATATGAAAATTAGAGCTTCTGGAGATAATAATTGTGTAAACGAAGTTTTATATATCGTAAAAAACGTTGGTAATCCTGCTGCAGGATTTTCTAGCCCAGGGAACACTACTAATCTATGTATCGCAGAGGCAGAATTAAATTTTGGTATTACAAATTATCAATCTAACTCTAATGACACTTCATATACCCTTGATTTTGGGGACGGCTCACCTTTGGAAACTTATTCTCAAAGTGAAATGACAGATCCGTTAATAAATGATGATGATTTATTTAGTCATAAGTATGAAAAAGGAAGTTGTTTAGAAGAAAATGGTCAATTCATAGCTACCTTATCTGTTCAAAATGCATGCGGAACTACTCAGTTAACAGCAGATAATATAACAATATTAGAACCATCTGTAGCTAAATTTGAATCAACAGAGTTTGCCTGTATTAATGATAAAATAGTGTTTATTGATAAATCAATAGTTGGTAATGAATCAAATTGTGTTAAAAATGCCGACGTTTCATGGGATTTTGGAGATGGAACTATTATAAAAATATTCTCTGTAACTGAAGCAAGTAATATAGAGCATCAATACACTAATCCTGGTATTTATACCGTAGAATTATCTGTTTTAAGTAAATGTAATCCAAGTTCATTTACAAAAGAAATATGTATCGAACCAGAAATTAAAACTGATTTTTCAGTTGATATCATAGAAGGCTGTATTCCTCTTAATGTAAATGCAACAAATACAACAGATCAATCCGAAATATGCAGCGCCCCAATATACATATGGACTGTAGATTACTCCTCAGACAATTGCGGTAGTATTGCTGATTGGGATTATACCAACGGTACAGATAGCACTTCAGAAAATCCTCAATTCATTTTTAATTCACCAGGAAAATATACGCTAAATCAAAAAGTAACTTCAGTATGTGGAACAAAAACAGTGACAAAAATTATTGATGTAAAAAAACCACCCACTGCAAGTATTCAAGCAATTGAAGATGTCTGCGGAACTTTAACAATTAATCCAGAAGCTACTTTAGAGAATTGTTCTTTAAATACAGCACCATTAATTTATAATTGGACTTTCACAGGAGGTTCTGTTGCAAGTTCAAATACTTTAAACCCTGGTAATATAGAATATACTGTACCTGGTATTTATGAAATAACTTTAGAAGTAACCAATGATTGTGGTATCTCTAGTATTGCAAAAGAAACCTTTGAGCTTTTTGAAATTCCTAATATTACAAATACAAATCTAACAGAAGAAATATGTGACGGACAAAGCACGTCCGAAATCACACTAAACTCAAATAACTCAGAAACAACTTATACGTGGTCTGCCACTGTAACTGGTAATATATCAGGTTTTATAACCAATGGCATATCAAATACCATACCTGCCCACATAATAAGAAATACAGGAAATAATCCTGAAACTGTTACCTATACAACTACTCCCTCTTTGGATGCATGTGTTGGAACCCCTGTAAACTTTATAATTACTGTAAATCCTTCACCAATTATTAATACCCAGCCTGTTTCTTCTGAAATCTGTTTAGACGGAACGCCAACTCTTTTAGAGGTAACCTACATCAACGGTGCAGGGGCTGCCACTTATCAGTGGTTTTCTAACACAACAGATGCAACCACTAGTGGAAGTGCTATTACAGGAGAAACAGGAAGCACCTATACTGCACCAGGAGATACCCTAGGCACTGTTTATTACTATGTAGAAATCTCTTTTAATACTGGTGGATGTTCTCAAGTTACATCTAACACTGCTAGTGTGGTAGTAAACCCTCAAATAACTGTGAACCCAATTGCTGATCCTCAAACTTTATGTGTTGGTGGATTGCCAGATCAATTGGAAGTTATTTTTTCTGACGGAACAGGAATAGCGAGTTATAAGTGGTACTCAAATACAACAAACTCCAAAGTGGATAGTAATGAAATAATAGGAGAAATAAATAGTACTTATACGCCTAGTGTATTGAATACTGCTGGTAGTTTTTATTACTACGCAGAAATATCATTAGATGGTAATGGTTGTAATGCCGCTTTTAGTGATGTATTTGAAATAACAGTTTTATCAGATCCTATAATAAATAAGCAACCATTGGTAAGTCAAGAATTATGTCAAGGTGCACCGCCATATTATTTAGATATAGATGCTTCTGGAGGAACAGATACTCTTAGAACATACCAATGGTATGTTAACTCAGTCGATTCTAATACAGGTGGAGAGATAATACCCTCTGAAACTACACTATTTTACAAGCCTCAGACAACGACGGTAGGTACTTTCTACTATTATATAATTGTTTCTCAACCAGAATCTGGATGCAGCGTTGCAAGTGATACTTCTCAATTGATTGTAAACACAGCACCAAGTATTAATACCCAGCCTGTTTCTTCTGAAATCTGCTTAAACGGAACGCCAACTCTTTTAGAGGTAACCTACACCAACGGTGCAGGGGCTGCCACTTATCAGTGGTTTTCTAACACAACAGATGCAACCACTAGTGGAAGTGCTATTACAGGAGAAACAGGAAGCACCTATACTGCACCAGGAGATACCCTAGGCACTGTTTATTACTATGTAGAAATCTCTTTTAATACTGGTGGATGTTCTCAAGTTACATCTAACACTGCTAGTGTGGTAGTAAACCCTCAAATAACTGTGAACCCAATTGCTGATCCTCAAACTTTATGTGTTGGTGGATTGCCAGATCAATTGGAAGTTATTTTTTCTGACGGAACAGGAATAGCGAGTTATAAGTGGTACTCAAATACAACAAACTCCAAAGTGGATAGTAATGAAATAATAGGAGAAATAAATAGTACTTATACGCCTAGTGTATTGAATACTGCTGGTAGTTTTTATTACTACGCAGAAATATCATTAGATGGTAATGGTTGTAATGCCGCTTTTAGTGATGTATTTGAAATAACAGTTTTATCAGATCCTATAATAAATAAGCAACCATTGGTAAGTCAAGAATTATGTCAAGGTGCACCGCCATATTATTTAGATATAGATGCTTCTGGAGGAACAGATACTCTTAGAACATACCAATGGTATGTTAACTCAGTCGATTCTAATACAGGTGGAGAGATAATACCCTCTGAAACTACACTATTTTACAAGCCTCAGACAACGACGGTAGGTACTTTCTACTATTATATAATTGTTTCTCAACCAGAATCTGGATGCAGCGTTGCAAGTGATACTTCTCAATTGATTGTAAACGCAGCACCAAGTATTAATACCCAGCCTGTTTCTTCTGAAATCTGTTTAGACGGAACGCCAACTCTTTTAGAGGTAACCTATACCAACGGTGCAGGGGCTGCCACTTATCAGTGGTTTTCTAACACAACAGATGCAGCCACGGGTGGAAGTGCTATTACAGGAGAAACAGGAAGCATCTATACTGCACCAGGAGATACCCTAGGCACTGTTTATTACTATGTAGAAATTTCTTTTAATACTACTGGTGGGTGTTCTCAAATTACATCTAACACTGCTAGTGTGGTAGTAAATGAAATACCTGTAATAAATGATGATGAAATTACGATTTATAGTAAAACGAGTTTTAATTTTGATCCTAGCACTATTGGAGTGAATATAGTTCCTGTTGGAACTAAATACACCTGGTCTAATCCTACTTTTAGTCCTACAGGATCAATTATAGGTAGTTCAGCAGAGACAACACCAAAAGATCAAATAAGTCAAACTTTAGAAAATACAGGAACCACTCCAATAGAAGTTACCTACATTATTACACCAGTAACTACAAAATGTACAGGAAATGAATTTACAATTGTAGTTACTGTAAATCCGAGTATAAATTCTAATGCTTTAATTACAAATAATACTTGTTTTAAATCAAATGATGGACTGATTTCAACAAATATAAATGGCGGTATTCCTTTTGAAACAGGAAACCCTTATTTAATATCCTGGATTGGACCTAATGGATTTACATCAACAGATACAACTATTGTAAATATTGAAGCTGGTCTATACATATTAGAAGTTGAAGACAAAGAAGGGTATTCTATAAGAGAAGAATTAACTGTAACCGAGCCAGCTATTTTATCAATATCTAAAGATGTAAATAAAAATATTTCTTGCTTTGGTGGAAATGACGGTGCTATAGCAGTAATTGTCTCTGGAGGAACACTTCCCTACACATATAATTGGAGTACTACTAATGGTAGCGGAATTATTCAAAATACTCAAAACCAAAATGCATTGACCCCTGGAAGTTATACGTTAGAGGTTACAGATAAAAATAACTGTATTAGTGTAAGTAATTATATTCTTACAGAGCCAGCAGTCTTAAAAATAGACACAATTTTTAAACAGGATATTTTATGTTTTAGTGAAGGAACAGGTAGTATTCAAGTAAATATTTCTGGAGGTACACCATCTGAAATATCGCCTGGAAATTTTGATTATTTTTACAACTGGACTGGTCCGAATGGGTATACAAGTTCCTTTAAAAATATAAATAATTTATTTTCAGGAAATTATACATTAACCATAACCGATAGTCTAAACTGCGTAGAAAGTAAAACTATTGTACTAAATCAATTTTCAGAAATTTTAATTGATTATACAAAAACAGATGTTACCTGTTATGGTAAAACAGATGGCACTATTGAGGTAACCGTTTCTGGTGGAAACCCTCCTTACCAAATATCTTGGAATAATTTAGCAAACGGCTTCTCTTTATCTGACCTGTCTGCAAATACTTATATTGCAACTATAACTGACGGAAATAATTGCACACAACAACAATCAATTGAAATTACACAACCTATATTTTTTAGTACCCCTATAATTACTCCAATTTCATGTAATAATGAAAATGATGGAAGTATAGATTTGAATTTAACTGACGGAATTGCTCCTATCTCGGTATCTTGGAGTGATGATTTAACTGCAGGAAGTAAAAGAAATAATATTTCGCCTGGATCATATACAGTAACTATATTAGATAGCGATGCAGACCAATGTCCAATAATACAAACTTTTATATTTACGAACCCGCCATTAATAGCAGTGTCTAGCCAAGTTGATGATGCCTTAGATTGCGACATTGTTAATAGCGGAAGTATTGATATAACCGTATCTGGTGGAACAGCACCTTATACATTTACTTGGAGTAACGGAGAGATCACAGAAGACTTAATAAATATTTCTCCTGGTGACTATTCCGTTGAAATTAAAGACGAGAATAATTGTATTGTAACCAAGCAATTTAGTATTTCTAGACAAGAACCTCTAGACATAGAGTTAATAGCAACTACAATACCTAATTGCGACTTAAAAACTGTAAGTCAGATGACGGTTGCTAAAGTAACAGGGGGGTTCTTGCCATACACCTACAGCTGGTCTGCAGGAAGTGTTTCAACAACCGATAATACTAAAATGGTGAGCTCTCAAAATGGAGCATACACATTAACAATTACCGATAATAAGGGTTGTACAAAGCGTAAAATATTTTTAGTAGACTTGCCATCAATTGGAAATGCTGATTATAGTTACACTTCATTTTCAATAGACAATTATAATCTTCTTTCTATTGAAGACCCTATTCAATTTACAAATCTAACAACAGGTAATTATTCGAATATTACTTGGGACTTTGGAGATGGTAGCCCCACAAGTTCAGAAGAAAACCCTATTCATTCCTACAACCAAGTCGGTGTGTTTAATGTAGTACTCAAAATAGAATTAGATTTTGGCTGTATAGAGGTTATAGAAAAAACCTTAAATATTACAAAAGGATATGTTTTAATAACTCCAAATGCCTTCTCGCCAAATAATGATGGATATAATGAAACTATAAGACCTTCTTTTAGAGGATTTAAAGAAATTGAAATGACCATATATGACACCTGGGGAGTGCTTATATATTATGAAAAAAATCTTAACCTAAATGGTTGGGATGGCAAAATTAAAGGACTCCCCGCCGAAAACGGAAACTATGTAATGCTTGTAAAAGGACGCACTTTTTATAAGAAGGAAATTAATATAGTAACGGCCATAACGCTGCTTATATAAAATGAAGAAAATTCTATTTTTATTATTTATTATTTCTAGTATTTCTGCACATACACAGGATGTAATATTTTCTCAAAACTTCTTAGTTCCTGAGACTATAAATACATCATTTACTGGAGCAATTAGGAGCACAAAGGTAGGCGCTATTTACAAATCTCAATGGAGAAATGCCGCGCTTAAAACAAACTCTAATTACGTTTTTGTAGATACTTGGTTTGAAGGCTTTAAAACTGGGGTTGGAATTAGTTTTTTAAATCAAAAAGAAAGTGCTTCTAGTTATACATTTAACCAAGTTAATCTAAATTATGCGATGGCATTTCAGATTAGTGATACATGGTACTTTAGACCTAGTATATCTATAGGTTTAGGCATGAAAAATTATGGATTCCAAAACATACTACTAGAAGATCAAATTAATTTAAATACTAGCGTTATAATTACATCTACAATAGATCCTATATTATTAAGTGAGCAACAAAATTTCTTTGACTTTAGTTCATCAATTCTGTTTAATAATGAAAATTCTTGGTTTGGTTTAACTGTGAAACATTTAAACAAACCTAATATTTCTCTCACAGAAAACGGTAATGTACCTTTAGATTTATTTTGGTCTGTTCACACAAAATACTATTTGTCCTTTATAGAAAACCTTGGAACCTATTTTGCAAATAAGAATAAAATATACGTATTGTCTAATTTTATGATGCAAGGTAATTTCAATAGATTAGATATTGGATCGCAATATGTCTATAATGATCAAGTTTCAATCGGAATTACCGGGTCTTCTTCACATTTGAATAAAACAGATAACTCTTCTTTAATTCATTCAGTCTCCACTTTTTTAGGTTTTAAATGGCAAGGTTTTAGATATGGGTATTCATATGACTTCAACACAACAAAACTTTCGAACACAGGAGGTATTCATGAATTTTCTATTTCTTATGATTTTAATATAAATATTAGGAAATTAGACAGGTATAAATGTGTTGCTTTCTTTTAATTTTAAAACAGGTATTCGATCCTAATAAGTAACTTATAATTAATCGATTATTTTAAAGTTTAATACAAAATAAAAATCCCACAACAATAGTTGTGGGATTTTTTGTGCGGAGAAAGAGGGATTCGAACCCCCGGACCTGTTACAGTCAATAGTTTTCAAGACTACCGCATTCGACCGCTCTGCCATTTCTCCAGTAGTCTCATCAGGTATACCCTGAATGCGGGTGCAAATATAGATTGAATATTTAATTCTAAAAAACAAAAAAGCTATTATTTTTTATCTTTTTTGAATATAATTAAATATTCAATCTATCTTCTTCATAATCAAGTGTTATTGTACCGTAAAAAAATATAGAAATCATTATAAAATAACAAAATTTAGAAATTACTTATATTCACTTTAGTATATTTGTGTAATAATCTAACCTAAAAAAAATGTCATTTAATTCTTTTGGAAATTTATTAAGAGTTACAACCTATGGTGAATCTCATGGAACTGCTATTGGCGGTGTTATAGATGGTTTTCCTGCTGGCTTAAATATTAATTTTGATGCGATTCAAGAGGAATTAAACAGACGTAAACCTGGCCAATCTAAAATTGTTACACAGCGTAAAGAACCAGACACAGTAGAGTTCCTTTCAGGTATTTTTGAAGGTAAAACAACAGGAACATCTATTGGTTTTATTATCAGAAACACCAATCAGAAATCTAAAGATTATAATCATAACACCAATGTTTATAGGCCTTCTCACGCAGATTTTACCTATGACCAAAAATATGGGTTTAGAGATTTTAGAGGGGGTGGTAGAAGTTCTGCCCGTGAAACTGCCAATTGGGTAGTTGCTGGTGCTTTGGCTAAACAACTAATTTCGTCTATTAAAATAAATGCATTTACCTCTTCTGTTGGTGATATTTTTATGGAAAAGCCCTATCAAGAATTAGACTTTTCAAAAACAGAAAGTAATATTGTTCGCTGTCCTGATGAAGCTTCAGCAGAAAAAATGATTACTAAAATTAAAGAAATTAGAAAAGCTGGAGATACCATTGGGGGAACCATTACCTGTGTTGCACAAAATGTACCCGTAGGATTAGGAGAACCAATTTTTAATAAACTACATGCAGAATTAGGAAAAGCAATGCTTTCTATAAATGCTGTAAAAGGATTTGAATTTGGTAGTGGTTTTTGTGGTTCAAAAATGAAAGGCACAGAACATAATGATGTTTTTAATGCTGATGGCTCTACAAAAACGAATCTATCGGGTGGCATTCAAGGTGGTATAAGTAATGGAATGGATATTTACTTTAGAGTAGCCTTTAAGCCAGTTGCAACTATTATGAGTTCTCAGCAAACTATTAATTCTGAAAGTGAAGTAACAGAGATTACCGGTAAAGGAAGACATGACCCATGTGTTGTGCCAAGGGCAGTGCCTATAATAGAAGCTATGACTGCTTTAGTTTTAGCTGATTTTTGGTTGCTAAATAGAACAAGACAAGTTTAAACAATACTTTAAAGTTATTTTATTTACTTTCGTTTTTTAAAATCATATCAAATTAAAATTTATCAAGAAAAAGATAGAACAAATATTTTAAAACCCTATAATAAAGATTAGAAATCAACCTTATAACAACGTATTTAATATAAAAAATATCTTGTTAGTTTAAAGTTGAAAAATAAACTTATGAATAGTAAAAGGTTATATTTTATTGATATTATTCGTGCTTTTGCAATTCTAATGATGTTGCAAGGTCATTTTATAAATACCCTCTTAGCAGATACTTACAAAGACCTAAATAATATTCCTTTTTCAGTTTGGTCTTATTTTAGAGGTATTACTGCTCCTACCTTTTTTACAATTTCTGGCTTAATATTCACTTACTTGTTGTTAAGGGCAAAAGAAAAAGGGCAAGACAAAGCAAGAATGCGTAAAGGCATTATTAGAGGTTTTTTTTTAATTGGTATTGGATACTTACTTAGAATACCTTTCTTGTCATGGTTCTCTGGTTATTTTAATAGCTACTTTTTAGTTATTGATGTTTTGCAATGTATTGGTCTAAGCCTTATTCTTGTTATTTTAATCTATTACCTATGTGCCAAAAAAGTATTATTGTTTTCTCTTGTATTATTAACTCTAGGCCTTTTAGTTTTTGTTTCAGAACCATTATATCGTACCCTAAGTTTTAACTCCTTACCAGCACTATTAAATAATTATGTTTCTAAAAGCAATGGTTCTATATTTACCATTATACCCTGGTTTGGTTATATTGCATTTGGTGCATGTATTGCTTCCATATTTCACAAATATTCACATACAAACCATTTTAAGAAAATAATAGTAGGCTCCTTTTTTATAATGGGATGGTTTCTAATTCTCTGTTCTTCTGATGTCTTAATTTTACTTTCGAAATTAACAGATATTCAATTATTTTTAAACGCTGCAAACTACAACTACCTTTTTACAAGACTAGGAAATGTGTTTTTATATTTTTCTTTTTTCTATGCCTTTGAAAAGTATTTGAAATTTCCCTTAGTTCTAAAAATCGGTCAAAAAACCTTATCCATTTATGTAATACATTTTACCCTTATTTATGGTAGTTTTATAGGTATTGGTCTCAATAGCATCATAGGCAAAACATTAACCCCGTGGCAAGCAATATTTGGTGCCCTACTTTTTTTGACTATTGTTTGTATTATTTCTTTTAATTATGTTAAAACCAATGCATTTATATACATGTATTTTAGAGGTTTATTTAAAAAGCTAAAAAACAAATAGAAACTACTGCATACTCTTTACTTTCTCTATATTTAAATTTCACTTCTAATGGTGCTTTAGAAGAACTGTAGACTTACTATTTAGGTCAAAAAAAAAGTAGCTCAGACAAATATTATCTTTACTACTAATTTTTATAAAAATTAAAATAAGTACTATGCTTGTCCTGTTGGTCCAAAATTCATTGGAACAGGTGGTCGCTCATAATCCTTAATTTCACCGTTAGCTTCTTCAAATTTTCTAACATTATCTGCTAAAGCCTTTGCTAATCTCTTTGCATGTTGCGGAGTTAATATAATTCTAGATTTTACTTTTGCTTTAGGCACCCCAGGCATTATATTTATAAAGTCTACTATAAACTCTGATACAGAATGATTGATAATTGCCAAATTAGAATATGTTCCCTCCGCAATTGCTTGATCTAGTTCTATATTTAATTGCCCGTCTTTGTTTTTATTTTCTTCCATAATTTATTTAATTATTGAACTTATGTAATACTTGAAAGGTACAAAAAATAAAAAAGTTGAACTGAATTCTATAAAAAATTTACAGAACACAATTCAACTTTTAAAATATTAAACTTTTAACTAGTAAAAGTTATTAGAAACTTTTTTCTATTTCGTCTTTAGGACCTACTAAAATCTTTTCATAAGATCTCATACCTGTTCCTGCTGGTATTCTCTTACCAACAATTACATTTTCTTTTAAGCCTTCTAACGTATCTATTTTACCACTTACAGCAGCCTCGTTTAACACTTTTGTAGTCTCCTGGAAAGAAGCTGCAGAAATAAACGATTTTGTTTGAAGTGATGCTCTTGTAATACCTTGTAAAACCTGCTCTGCCGTTGCTGGCTTAGCGTCTCTTGCTTCTACTAAGTTTTGGTCATTTCTTCTTAATAAAGAATTCTCATCTCTTAATTGACGTGCAGAAACAATTTGACCTGGTTTTAAATTCTCAGAGTCTCCAGCTTCCTCAACAACTTTCATTCCGTAAATTGCATCGTTGTCTTTGATAAAGTCAATTTTATGAATTAATTGGTTTTCTAAGAATAAAGTATCTCCAGAATCAATAATCTTCACTTTACGCATCATTTGACGAACAACAACTTCAAAATGTTTGTCGTTAATCTTCACACCCTGCAAACGATATACTTCTTGTATTTCATTTACTAAGTATTCTTGCACTGCAGAAGGGCCTTTAATTCTTAAGATATCTGAAGGAGTTGTTGCTCCGTCTGATAATGGCATACCCGCTTTAATAAAGTCATTTTCTTGAACTAAAATCTGATTAGAAAGTTTTACTAAATACTTACTAATATCTCCAGTTTTAGATTCTACAATAATTTCTCTATTACCACGTTTAATTTTCCCGAAAGAAACAACACCATCAATCTCTGAAACTACAGAAGGATTAGAAGGGTTACGAGCTTCAAATAATTCTGTTACACGTGGTAAACCTCCAGTAATATCTCCGGCTTTACCAGATTTTCTTGGAATTTTAACTAACGTATGTCCAGATGCTACCATTTCGTTGTCATTCACCATTAAGTGAGCACCAACTGGTAAACTATAAGAACGCAAAGCAGTACCGTCTTTGTCTTCAACAATTAAAGAAGCAATTAATTTCTTGTTCTTAGAATCAATCATTACCATTTCCTGGAAACCTGTTTGCTCATCAACTTCAACAGAGTAATTAACCCCTTGTTGTAAGTTATCAAACTTCACTTTTCCACCAAATTCAGAAACAATTACACCGTTAAATGGATCCCATTGTACAATTACATCTCCTTTTTTGATTGTTTTTCTATCTTTATCAAAAATAACAGAACCATAAGGTATAATGTTTGTACTCTGTGTAATACCTGTTTTCTTGTTTATAATTTTAATCTCTGCAGTTCTAGAAATAACAATATCTGTTACATTACCGTCATTATCTTTACCTTCTACAGTTCTTAAATCTTCTATTTTTACAGTTCCTTCAAACTTAGCAATTAACTTGTTCTCTTCTGAGATATTTCCTGCAACCCCACCAACGTGGAATGTACGCAAAGTTAACTGTGTACCAGGTTCTCCAATAGATTGTGCAGCAATTACACCAACTGCTTCACCTATTTGTACTTTGTTAAGAGTAGATAAACTTTGCCCGTAACATTTTGCACAAATACCTCTAGTAGATTCACATGATAACGCAGACCTAACTTGTACAGTATCTATACCAGACTTTTCAATAGCAATAGCTAATTTAGAAGTAATTGGTTCGTTTGCTTGTAAAATTATTTCTTCTGTTAAAGGGTGGTATACATCATTTAAAGAAACACGTCCTTCAATTCTGTCTGAAATAGATTCTACAATCTCATCATTTTTCTTTAATGGATTCACCTCTAAACCTCTTAATGTACCACAGTCTTCTTCATTTACGATAACGTCCTGAGAAACATCTACCAATCTACGTGTTAAATAACCTGCATCTGCCGTCTTTAAAGCCGTATCTGCTAATCCTTTACGCGCACCGTGTGTAGAGATAAAGTATTCAAGAATAGATAATCCTTCCTTAAAGTTAGAAAGAATCGGATTCTCAATAATTTCTCCACCACCTGCTGTAGATTTTTTAGGTTTTGCCATTAATCCACGCATACCTGTTAACTGACGAATTTGTTCTTTAGAACCCCTTGCACCAGAATCAAGCATCATGTATACCGAGTTGAAACCTTGCTGATCTTCACGTAAACGTTTCATAGATAATTCAGTTAAATCGTTATTGGTTCTTCCCCAAATATCAATTACCTGATTGTAACGCTCTTTTTGCGTTAACATACCCATGTTATAATTCCCAACAATAACTTCTACCTCTTTATTAGCAGCATCAATCATTCCTTGTTTTTCCTTCGGAATAATAATATCACCTAATGAGAAAGATAAACCACCTTGGAAGGCAAATTTATATCCCATATTTTTTATTTCATCTAAGAAATCTCCTGTTGTAGGAATATCTGTAGCTTTTAAAATACCACCAATAATTCCACGTAAGTTTTTCTTAGTCAATACCTCATTAATATAACCAGCTTTCTCAGGAACAACTTCATTAAATAAAACTCTACCAACGGTAGTTTTTATAATTCTTCTAACTTGTTCTCCGTTCTCGTCTATATCTAAAGTTCTTACATTAATACCAGCATTTAAGTCCACCATTTCTTCGTTAAAAGCAATCGTTACTTCTTCTGGTGAATAAAAAGTTAATCCTTCTCCTTTAATCTTCACTTCCGGAGTAGAAATTCTTTCTTTCGTCATGTAATACAATCCAAGTACCATATCCTGAGAAGGAACTGTTACTGGAGCTCCATTTGCAGGGTTTAAGATATTGTGAGAAGCCAACATTAATAATTGTGCTTCTAAAATAGCTTCTGGTCCTAATGGTAAGTGAACTGCCATTTGATCTCCATCAAAATCGGCATTAAAGGCAGAACATGCAAGTGGATGTAACTGTATTGCTTTACCTTCAATTAATTTTGGCTGAAAAGCTTGTATACCAAGTCTGTGTAATGTTGGTGCTCTGTTTAATAAAACAGGGTGTCCTTTAATTACATTTTCTAAAATATCCCAAACAACTGGTTCTTTTCTATCTATAATTTTCTTTGCAGATTTAACTGTTTTTACAATTCCTCTTTCAATTAATTTTCTAATTACAAAAGGCTTATAAAGTTCAGCTGCCATATCTTTAGGGATACCACATTCTGACAATCTTAATTCTGGTCCAACAACAATCACAGAACGTGCTGAATAATCTACACGTTTTCCTAATAAATTTTGACGGAAACGTCCTTGTTTACCTTTTAATGAATCTGATAAAGATTTTAAAGGTCTGTTAGATTCAGTTTTTACTGCAGATGATTTACGTGTATTGTCAAATAAAGAATCTACAGATTCTTGTAACATACGTTTTTCATTACGTAAAATAACTTCAGGAGCTTTTATCTCTACCAATCTTTTTAAACGATTGTTTCTAATAATAACTCTTCTATATAAATCATTTAAATCTGAAGTAGCAAAACGACCTCCATCTAATGGCACTAGCGGTCTCAATTCTGGTGGAATTACCGGAACTGCCTTCATGATCATCCATTCTGGATTGTTTTCTCTGTTCTTTTGAGAATCTCTAAATGCTTCAACAACATTTAAACGTTTTAATGCTTCAGTTTTACGTTGTTTAGACGTTTCAGTATTTGCTTTGTGTCTTAAATCAAAAGATAATTGCTCTAAATCTATACGAGCTAGTAAATCAATTAAACACTCAGCCCCCATTTTAGCGATAAACTTGTTTGGGTCTGTGTCATCTAAATATTGGTTTTCTTGCGGAATTGCATCCACAATATCTAAGTATTCTTCCTCTGTTAAGAAATCCATTTTTTGCAATGGTTCTCCTTCTACATTCTTGGCAATACCTGGTTGTATTACTACGTAACGTTCGTAGTAAATAATCATATCTAACTTTTTAGATGGCAAACCTAAAAGGTATCCCATTTTGTTAGGTAATGATCTAAAGTACCAAATATGAGCAACTGGTACCACTAAATTAATGTGACCAACTCTATCTCTACGTACTTTCTTTTCTGTTACTTCTACTCCACAACGGTCACAAACAATACCTTTGTAACGTATTCTTTTGTACTTACCACAGGCACATTCATAATCCTTAACAGGACCAAAAATACGCTCACAAAATAAACCATCTCTTTCTGGTTTGTGTGTACGGTAATTTATAGTTTCTGGTTTTAAAACTTCACCTTTAGAAATTTCTAAAATTGCTTCTGGTGATGATAAACCAATTGAGATTTTGTTAAACTTTTTTACAGTGTATTTCTCTTGTTTTCTTGCCATGTCTCTTAATAAGTATTCAGTTGGCAGTATTCAATTTCCAATAGTAGCAGTACTATTGGAAATTGGTTACTGAAAAAATTTATTCTTCTAATCTAACGTCTAAACCTAAACCTTTCAGTTCATGCATTAATACATTAAATGATTCTGGTAAACCTGGTTCTGGCATTGCTTCACCTTTTACAATACTTTCGTATGTTTTAGCTCTACCCATAACATCATCAGATTTTACAGTTAAGATCTCTCTTAAGATACTAGATGCACCATATGCTTCTAGTGCCCAAACTTCCATCTCTCCAAAACGTTGACCACCAAACTGTGCTTTACCACCTAATGGCTGTTGTGTAATTAATGAATATGGTCCAATAGAACGCGCATGCATTTTATCTTCAATCATGTGACCTAACTTAATCATATAAATGATACCAACTGTTGCCGGTTGATCGAAACGTTTTCCAGTTCCACCATCATATAAGTAAGTATGTCCAAATCTTGGTACACCAGCACTATCTGTAATTACATTAATCTGATCTAAAGATGCTCCATCAAAAATTGGCGTTGCATATTTAGTATCTAATTTTTGACCTGCCCACCCAAGAACAGTTTCATAAATTTGACCAATATTCATACGAGAAGGTACACCTAACGGATTTAACACGATATCTACAGGAGTTCCATCTTCTAAGAAAGGCATATCTTCTGCTCTAACAATACGAGCTACAATACCTTTGTTACCGTGACGTCCTGCCATCTTATCTCCTACCTTAAGTTTACGCTTTTTAGCGATGTAAACTTTTGCAAGTTTTAAAATTCCTGCAGGTAATTCATCTCCAACAGAGATTGTAAATTTTTGACGACGTAAAGAACCTTGCAGATCATTTACTTTAATTTTATAGTTGTGCACTAATTCGCCAACTAAAGAATTTAAAGCAGTATCTGTTGTCCAAGAACCTGTTAAATGCACATAATCATCAACAGAATTTAACATTTTAAGTGTGTATTTTTTACCTTTTGGTAAAACTTCCTCTCCTAAATCATTAAAAACTCCCTGAGATGTTTTTCCGCTAATTAAAGTGAATAATTTTTCAATTAACTCATCTTTTAATCCTTCGAATTTTGCAACAAATGAAGATTCTAAAGTAGCAACCGCTTCTTTATCTCTTAATCTCTTGTTCTTGTCTTTAACAGCTCTTCTAAATAACTTTTTATCTATTACTACTCCTCTTAATGAAGGTGAAGCTTTTAAAGATGCATCTTTTACATCTCCTGCTTTATCTCCAAAAATAGCACGTAATAACTTTTCTTCTGGCGTTGGATCAGACTCTCCCTTTGGTGTAATCTTACCTATTAAGATATCACCTGGGTTTACTTCTGCACCAATTCTTATCATTCCATTTTCATCTAAGTCTTTGGTAGCCTCTTCAGAAACATTTGGGATATCATTAGTTAATTCTTCAATTCCTAATTTTGTATCTCTAACGTCTAAAGAATACTCATCAATATGAATAGATGTAAATATATCTTCACGAACAACTTTTTCTGAAATTACAATTGCATCCTCAAAGTTATACCCTTTCCAAGGCATAAAGGCTACTTTCATATTTCTTCCTAAAGCTAATTCTCCTTTTTGTGTTGCATAACCTTCACAAAGAACTTGTCCTTCTGTAACTCTATCTCCTCCTTTTACAATAGGTTTTAGGTTAATAGAAGTCCCTTGATTGGTTTTTCTAAATTTAATTAAGTTATACGAAACTTCATCAGAGTCAAAACTAACCATTTTCTCTTCTTCCGTTCTATCGTACTTAATTGTAATTTTATTTGCATCAACATATTCTACTACACCAGCTCCTTCAGCATTTATTAAAATACGAGAGTCTTTTGCAACTCTACGCTCTAAACCTGTACCTACAATTGGAGATTCTGGACGTAATAATGGAACTGCCTGACGCATCATGTTAGATCCCATTAATGCACGATTGGCATCATCATGCTCTAAAAACGGAATTAAAGACGCCGATATAGAAGCAATTTGATTCGGAGCAACATCCATATAATTAATCTCATCTGGATTAACAACTGGAAAATCTCCTTCTTCACGAGCAATAACTCTATCTAAAACAATACTACCATCTTTATTTAATTCTAAATTAGATTGGGCAATTTTCATACCTTCTTCCTCTTCTGCACTTAAATAAATAGGCTCTTCAGTACCAACAATACCGTTCTCTACTTTTCTATATGGAGTCTCAATAAAACCTAAATTATTCACTTTTGCAAAGACAGAAAGTGAAGAAATTAGACCAATATTTGGTCCCTCTGGAGTTTCAATTGGACATAGACGACCATAATGTGTATAATGAACATCACGCACCTCAAAACCTGCTCTTTCTCTAGATAAACCACCCGGTCCAAGTGCAGATAATCTACGCTTGTGAGTAATCTCTGCTAATGGATTTGTTTGATCCATGAACTGAGATAATTGGTTTGTCCCAAAAAATGAGTTAATTACAGATGATAATGTTTTTGCATTGATTAAATCGATAGGTGTAAACACTTCGTTATCACGCACATTCATACGCTCACGAATTGTTCTAGCCATACGCGCTAAACCAACACCAAATTGACTAGCTAATTGCTCGCCAACAGTTCTAACACGTCTATTAGATAAATGATCAATATCATCAACTTCTGCTTTAGAGTTGATCAATTCAATTAAATACTTAATAATCGTAATAATATCTAACTTAGATAAAACTTTTTGATCAATTGGTTCATTTAATTGAAGCTTGGTGTTCATTCTAAAACGACCTACTTCTCCTAAATTATAACGTTGTTCAGAAAAGAACAACTTATCTATAATACCTCTTGCCGTCTCTTCATCTGGCGGTTCAGCGTTACGAAGTTGTCTATATATGTGTTCTACAGCCTCTTTTTCAGAATTTGTAGGATCTTTTTGTAACGTATTATGAATAATTGCATAATCTGCCATGTCGTTATCTTCTTTATGAAGTAAAACGGTTTTGGCACCAGATTCAATTATTTCATCTATGTGTTCTTTATCTAAAATAGTATCACGATCAAAAATTATTTCATTTCTCTCGATAGACACCACTTCACCAGTATCTTCATCAACAAAATCTTCATGCCAAGTTTTTAAAACTCTAGCAGCTAACTTGCGACCTAATACCTTCTTTAAACCTGCTTTAGAAACTTTCACTTCTTCAGCAAGATCAAAAATCTCTAAAATGTCTTTATCTCTTTCAAAACCTATGGCTCTGAATAATGTTGTTACGGGTAATTTTTTCTTTCTATCAATATAAGCATACATTACTTGATTGATATCGGTAGCAAATTCTATCCAAGATCCTTTAAAAGGAATTACTCTTGCAGAATATAACTTTGTACCGTTTGCATGAAAAGATTGACCAAAAAATACACCAGGAGATCTGTGTAATTGCGAAACCACTACACGCTCTGCACCGTTAATAACAAAGGTACCTGAGTTAGTCATGTAAGGTATAGTACCAAGATAAACATCTTGCACTATTGTTTCGAAATCTTCGTGTTCTGGATCTGTACAGTATAATTTTAGACGTGCTTTTAAAGGCACACTGTGTGTTAAGCCACGTTCAATACATTCTTGAATAGAATATCTTGGTGGGTCTACAAAGTAATCTAAGAATTCTAATACAAATTGGTTTCTTGTATCAGTAATAGGAAAGTTATCCATGAAAGTTTTATACAAACCTTCTTCGCCTCTTTCTTCTGCTTTAGTTTGAAGTTGGAAAAAATCTTGAAAAGATTTTACCTGAATATCCAAAAAGTCTGGATATTCCTTTATCATTTGAGAAGTAGCGAAATTGATTCTTTCAGTTGTGTTTTTCGTTGCCAAAAGAGAATATTTTTTTGATTAAAATCTGAATTAAAATAAAAAACGAATATATACACAAAATGGTTTAGGCCTAAAAACACGTGTTTCTAGTACCTAAACCTAAATTTGTTTTCCCGTTACGCAAAAGCGCTTTCGGGAATAATAGCTTACTTAAGCTCTACCTCAGCTCCAGCTTCTTCCAAAGATGCTTTAAGCGCTGCTGCTTCATCTTTAGTTACACCTTCTTTAACTGCTGCTGGTGCGCTATCAACGATACCTTTAGCTTCTTTCAATCCTAAACCAGTTAATTCTTTAACTAATTTAACAACTGCTAATTTAGAACCACCTGCTGCTGTTAAAATAACATCAAATTCAGTTTGCTCTTCTGCTGCCTCTTCTCCTCCTGCTGCTGGTCCTGCAACTGCAACTGCTGCTGCTGCTGGCTCAATACCATACTCATCTTTTAAGATAGTAGCTAATTCATTAACTTCTTTTACTGTTAAGTTTACTAACTGCTCTGCGAAATCTTTTAATTCTGCCATTGTAATTGTTTTTAAAAATTTTATTTATTATAGTTTACTTGTGCGCGTAATTATTTTTCAGATAACGTCTTAAGAATACCTGAAAGTGTTTGTCCACCTGATTGTAATGCTGAAATAACATTCTTAGCAGGAGACTGTAATAAGCCAATGATCTCTCCAATAAGCTCTTCTCTAGATTTAATATCTACAAGGGCATCTAATTGATCATCTCCAATATAAATAGATTCTTCTGCAAAGGCACCTTTTAATAAAGGTCTCTCTTTAGATTTTCTTCTAAATTCTTTGATTAATTTCGCAGGTGCATTTGCAGCCTCTGAAATCATCATTGAAGTATTTCCTTTTAAAACTGTTGGTAAGTCTCCAAAATCCTTATCTGAAGCTTCCATTGCTTTTGCAAGTAATGTATTCTTAACAACTGATAACTGAACATCTGCTTTAAAACAAGCTCTACGTAAATTAGAGGTAGTTTGTGCATCTAAACCAGAAATATCTGCTAAATATAATGTGTTTGTTCCTGCTAATACTGCTGTTAAATCTTGTATTACTTGTGATTTCTCTTCTCTAGTCATGATTATAAGTTTTAACGTATTAAACAGCTTTCACCTCAACCTCAATACTAGGACTCATCGTGCTAGACATAAAAACGCTTTTTACATACGTTCCTTTTGCAGTTGTTGGTTTCAATTTAATAATTGTTTGTATTAACTCGTTTGCATTTTCTTCAATTTTCTGAGCATCAAATGATACTTTTCCAATTGCAGCATGAATAATACCAGTTTTATCAACTTTAAAATCGATTTTACCAGCCTTCACATCTGTAATAGCTTTTGCAACATCCATTGTTACTGTACCAGTCTTTGGGTTTGGCATTAAACCTCTTGGGCCTAAAACTCTTCCTAAAGGACCTAATTTACCCATAACACTTGGCATCGTAATAATTACATCTACGTCTGTCCATCCTCCTTTAATCTTCTGAAGGTATTCATCTAATCCCACATAATCTGCACCAGCTGCTGTAGCTTCTGCTTCTTTATCTGGAGTTACTAATGCTAATACTTTTACATCTTTACCTGTTCCGTGTGGTAATGTTACAACACCACGTACCATTTGATTTGCTTTACGAGGATCTACTCCTAAACGTATTGCTAAATCTACTGATGCATCAAACTTTACATTCGTAATGTCTTTAACTAGCGCTGAAGCTGCTGCTAAATCATAAGATTTAGAGCTATCTACCTTTGCGTAAGCTTCTTTTTGCTTTTTTGTTAATTTTGCCATTTTACTACTTTTTATAAAGTTTATGCTGGTGCATCACCTTTTACTGTTAATCCC
>Ga0308003_1000344_pt1 | contig 22805 bp, 24 predicted proteins | sample Neamet36_FD_203159 | JGI IMG/M metagenome (GOLD analysis project Ga0308003, IMG submission 203159) | Marine microbial communities from water near the shore, Antarctic Ocean - #36 | ecosystem: Environmental > Aquatic > Marine > Unclassified | place: Southern Ocean | collected 2014-06-06
TCCATTATTTCACTCACAGGAATATATGATAATGATTATCAAGTAGAGTGTTACATTGTAACAATAAGGTAACCCATGCAAGATATTGAATGTATAATTCATGTTCATACAGTTTAATGCTGAACCATTATTGATAAGCATTAGGAATATAGTTTAATGCTGAACTATTATGTGTCACCGTATTAGATACTCGGCTGGGTGGCATATTCGTCAAGGTACCGGATAGGGCAGGGGTGGATTACCTTATTGTAATTGTACTGACTATCATTCAGTTGCAATATGTAGCAAAAACAATAGTTTATAGAGTTACAATCACCATTATTTGTATGACAGGGCAGGGGCCTAATTCGTAAAACCCTTATTTATAGGGCAGGGGCCTCACCGTAACACATAAAAGAGGGGGGCGGCATGGGCCACTGGGGGTGCCGGGGTAGTACGTATATGTACAAATACACAGAAGTGGTTTTTTAAGTCCCGTATAAAGCCTGTGCACTATAATACACAATGTAAACCCATAGAAAGTAAGTCCGATGCGGTCCTATCTAGTTAATCTCTACGATAGTGTTCACTGATTGTTACAATATGTTACAGTTGTATCACAATGTGGTACATAATGTGTCATTATTCATTTTAGGGGTTGTGGGGGTACTTTCTTTAACTATAACTACGTAGTAGTAGTAGAGAGTAGCTACATTTCTTAGTAATAAATAAAAACAAGTAATAAATAAGAAGAGTAGCTACTCTATATAAGAGTTGTTACATAAAGGTCAGTGGAAGAGGAAGAGTAGCTACTCTATAGTAGTAACTCTATGTTACATTAAAGTATAAATAGCCTCTTGTAGTTTGTATTCTTATGAAGTATACTGTTTATAGTAACAGAACTCGTAACAACTAATAATAATAGAGAACGTTACAACGAACTGGTACGTGTTGCACTCTATGTAGCTACTCTCCTCATGCGTAGTTTGCGGCACGTACCATATTTCCCCCCTATTAAAGTAATAAAAGTGTTGACTATCATGTCTAAACGCATACAACTATATGCATCTGATTCCGTATTAGAAGATTTCTACTCTGCATTAGCAAACAATGATGCTAGAGCTTTCTCGCGTGTACATATTCCTCGTAGTGACGTGTTCTACGTTAGAGAGCATCTACGTTCTGTATTCCCAGATAAAGAATTAACCTTAGATTACGTAGAGCGGTGTATGTACCTTGAAGGTATGCTAAAGAAACATGATGTATTAGACCCTGACAGGAAAAGACACTATGAGTGACATTAAGAAGAAACCTGCTAAGAAGAAACGTAACTACACCATGAGTGGTGAAGGTAAATATGACAAGTCACCTAAGCGTATGGCTGATAACCGTGGCCGTAAGAAGGCACGTTATGCTATGGAGAAGGGTGGAGCCGTAACTAAGGGTGATGGTAAGGATGTTGACCATAAGGATGGTAATCCTCGTAATAATGCTAAGTCTAACTTACGTGTACAGTCTGCAAGCACTAACAGAAGCTACCCTCGTAACAAGAAGGCTGGCAAGGCCTAAGCACAATACATAGTTTTAATCTAATTAGCTGGAAAATAGGTAATGGCAATAGAATACAGGGGTGAGACGTTTGAAGGTTACAACAAGCCTAAGCGTACCCCTAAACATCCTTCTAAGTCCCATGCAGTACTTGCCAAGGAAGGTGACACCATTAAGCTCATCCGCTTTGGTGAGCAGGGAGCCTCAACAGCAGGCAAACCCAAGGAGGGTGAATCTGACCGCATGAAGGCTAAGCGTAAGAGCTTTAAGGCTAGACACGGTAAGAACATTGCCAAGGGTAAGATGAGCGCAGCATACTGGGCAGATAAGGTTAAGTGGTAACATGTCTTTGTACGAAAACATTCATAAGAAGAAAGCCCGTATTAAAGCGGGTAGCAAGGAAACAATGCGTACTCCTGGAAGTAGGGGTGCTCCTACTGCAGCTAACTTTAAAGCAGCAGCTAAAACAGCAAAGGTTAAAAAGAAATGAAAAGTGGATACCATAAAATGCCAAATGGTAAGATGATGAAAGATGAGGAAATGAAACCTAGTTCTGGATACAGCCATGGTGGAATGACTAAGAAAAAGCCTAAGAAACCTACACGGGGTATGAGGGCAGGTTACGCTCATGGTGGATTAGCTTGTGGTGCAGATATGAAGCCAGCAAACCCTATCAGTACAAAGCGTTCTTAACATGAAGTATTATCAAAAGTACCAGACTGCACTAGAGGCTGCAGGGTATCGTGTAGATGAGCATGGCTATGTATGGGATTCTAGAGGTAATCAATCAGCTGGTGAAGACAACTACGGCAATGTACAGAGTAAAGACCCTAACGTTACAGATATCTGTATTGCAGAAGATGCTAAGCCTAAGAAGAAGCCTAAACCGCCTAGCAAGAAGGGCAAGATTACAAGTGGTGACACATGGGTTAAATGGGTTGATGAGTAGCGGGTAGCGGGTATGCAAACTTGTATATGTAATATACGGATATTATAGGTATAACTATGTGAGTCTAGCAAAGACTTAACACACATGGAGTTACCAAAAATGGAACTAGTATATACAGCCCCTACCAAAGCATTCGTACTTATCAAAATAGCCCTTAAATCACTACATAAGTTTTTCTTAGCTTTAGGTGCTTCTATTGCTAAGTCACAACAACTTAGAGCCGACTATTGGATACTGCAACATATGAGCGACAGAGACTTAAAGGACGTTGGTATTACTCGTGGCGAGATTAAAGCACGATTTGACAGTAAGTAAGAAAATCCTTGCAATTATACTATTGGGGAGTATAACTACTAGTTGTAGTACTTCCTCACTAGTCCTTCCTATGTCCTGCCCTAAAGATAATAAGAAATGTCAGCGGAACTTAGATGCACAAACTCTATCATACATTGGCCAAGATAAAGCAGCCGTACAGCTTATGTGTAGCGACCCTGATCTTCGTAATGTTATTGGCGAGGATTGCAGTAGGGAATGATGTTACAGGTGATTTTAGTAATAACTATCAAGATTCAATAGTAGATAGTAATAACGAAGAGAGTGCTACTACTAACAACTACAATGCCACAGGCGCTGGTAGTGCTGCCCCTGTAATGAGTGCAATAGCACCTACTATTATGGGTGCAGGTGGTAACGACAGTTGCTTAATGCCTCTTACTACAGGTATTCAGGTTACAATGTTTGGTTTTAGTACAGGTGGAGCTATACAGGATGAGGCTTGTAACAGACGTAAGAACGCTAGGCTATTAGGAGCACCACAGCAAGTGGGTGGACTAGGCCTGCAAGTTTCAGCTATTAGTATTCTCTGCCAAGACCCCGTTGTCTTTCGTAGTATGATGTTAGCAAATACACCCTGTCCCATTAATGACATTAAGACAGGTAAGTTGCTCATGGGGAGAGCAGCAATACAGAAGTACAGGGATAATCCATCTGTTTACATAGTTGGTTATATTCTTGACATAAAGTTTTGGAATATCCTTTTAAGGGTGGGAGAGGAAGACACAGATGAAGGTATTATTGAAGACAATGCTCCTAGGCTCAGCCTTAGTGACCGTTTCCGCAGTAGCAAACGCTAACCAAGACCATACTCTAACGGGGCAGCAGAAGATTGATCAGCTTATTGCCTCTATTGGTGATATACAATCTCGTATTATAGATAGTGGTGTTCGTACTGTAGGTGCCGTAGGTTATGCCGCTATTGGTGGTGTTGTTACTGATGGCGCGATGAATGAAGGTCTTATTACAGCAGATGAATTAGGTGCTTACCTAAATGCTAGGGCAATGGTTCTTACTCATGACTACGCTATTGCTACCACAGCAGAGCAGTTATTCATGCAGGAACATGCAGCTAATATGAATGGTCTTAATATAGCAGTAGACAATCTTACTGTAGCAACATCTGTAATAATGTCAGCAGTAGAAGTTGCCAATATTGCAGTTGACGCAGACACTAAGCCTGAGCAAGTAGCACTACAGGGTCTGGTAGCTACTGATGAGTACAGTATTGATGCTGTAGAGGTTAATACTTACAATGAAGCTGTTACAGCAGTAGAACAGTTTGCACAGCAGGCTGGTGCTTTTATGTCTGCAGCTAATAATAATGATCTGACAGCAAGTATTGACTCTTATGCTACTCAAGGTAACTTCTTGGTTGGTAGCTACACAGCTATTACGTACACACAAAGCGTTGATGAGTTTGTAATTACATGGGCTGACTCTGGGTTTAACTCTGGTTGGCAGGGTTACTTAAGCCCTGATATGAAGAACGCAGGTGAGCTATATGCAGCAGGTGAATACATTAATGAATATGGCGGTTATCCGACACAATGATGGACTTTTCATTTAACATTGCAGGGTATAACATTAAGGGTTGGATGGTGGCTGTAGCCCTTCCAATTCTTTCTTCCATTGCAGGGGGTGTTTACTGGTCTTATGATACACTGCAGCGTTTCTATGGTGTAGAAAAAGGTATTCAACTAGTCGCAGTTAAGTCTAAAGCATTTGACGCCAAAGCAGATGAATTAACTACACTTATTACTTCTGTTGAGACTAAAGCCCAGAGAGAGATTGCTACTGTAAATGCTGAACTTAATATAGATTTACAGGAAATAAACAATACTCTTAATTCTAAGATGCTAAGTCTTAATGCACTAGCTGTTACTGAGTTACAGTCCCTTGAAGCAAGTCTTACATCTCTTATACAGAACCTAGAAGCTAGTACAAATACTAATAATAAAGGTTTAGATGCACGTCTTACTTCTCGTATTCAAACTCTTGAGCAAGCCATACTAGATAATGATGTACGTGGTTTAAACGAGAAGCTTGCAAAGCTATCTACAAACATGACTCAGATTCTTGAACAGCAGAAAGTTCTTTTAGACTTGCGTAGTCAGGTAGATAAAGCTACAACTATTACAGATGGACTAGGCAATACACTTGATACTCTAGAAACAGAGGTCAATGACATATGGAAAGCATATGATGAACTAGTCGATAATCCACTATAAGGAATACACTATGGCACGTAGCCTCACAGAAAACCAACAGAAGTTCCTAGAAGTATTGTTTGATGATGCAGGCGGTGATGTTGTATTAGCAAAGCGTCTTGCAGGGTATAGTGAGAAAACGCCTACACGTTTAATTGTTGAAGCCCTTAAAGATGAGATTGCAGATGCCACACGCTCCTACTTCTCTCGCTCTGCACCAAAGGCCGTTATGGCTCTTGTTGGTGCTCTAGCTGACCCTACTGAGTTAGGTATAAAAGAGAAGATGGCTGCAGCTAAGGACTTGCTTGATCGTGCTGGACTTGGTAAAGTAGAAAAAATGGACGTTACTTCTAATGGAGGTGGTATCTTTTATCTGCCACCAAAAGAAGGTAACAACGAGTAACATTGCCTAGATATGATTTTGATAGAGACTTAGGGTTTTGGGAGTTACCAAAGCCTTTTAAGGGCAAACAGAAAGAGTGGCACGTAATAGCACGTGTTACTTTGAGGCAGGTACCTTTTGGTTACAGAATACACCCAGAGGATGACAATCTTTTAGAGCCTATTTCTGAAGAACTAGAAGCATTAGAGCTTGCAAAGCGACATTTAAAGCAGTACTCTTACCGAGAAGTAGCACAATGGCTAAGTAAGACTACAGGACGTTACATCTCACACATGGGATTGCATAAGAGAGTTAAAGTTGAGCAAAGACGTAAGACATCAGCTGCAATTAAACGCAAGCTTGCCAGAAGGCTCCAAGAAACGCTCACGCAAATCGAAAAGCTTGAAGAAGGCCGTGTCGGAAGCTACAGTATCCGCGAAGATTGAAGAGAAGCATTCCGTTCCTGCTACACCCAAGGCAGACGCTTTTGACGTTGAGTTTGCACAAGAGGTTGTTTTTAAGCCAAACCCTGGCCCACAGACAGATTTTCTAGGTGCATCAGAGCGAGAGGTTCTATATGGAGGTTCAGCAGGTGGTGGTAAATCATATGCTATGCTTGCAGACCCTTTACATGGTTTAAATCATCCTAACTTTTCAGGATTACTTGTACGACATACTACAGAAGAACTAAGGGAACTTATCCAGAAATCTCAGGAGCTATACCCTCGTGCCGTACCGGGAATCAAGTGGTCAGAGCGTAAATCACAATGGACTTCTCCTCAGGGCGGTAGGCTCTGGATGTCTTACTTGGATAAAGATACAGATGTTACCCGTTACCAAGGGCAGGCATTTAATTGGATCGGTTTTGACGAACTTACACAATGGGCTAGCCCTTACGCTTGGGACTATATGAGAAGTCGCTTAAGATCGGCACATTCTAATGAAATTGGCCTCTACATGAGAGCCACTACAAACCCCGGAGGAAACGGTCATAGCTGGGTTAAAAAAATGTTTATTGATCCGGGCGCGTCAAGTAAAGCGTTCTGGGCAACACATGTTGAATCGGGTGAAACAATTAGGTTCCCCAAAGGACATAGTAAAGAAGGTCAGCCTCTATTTAAAAGACGCTTTATTCCTGCCTCTTTATTCGATAATCCGTACTTGGCTGAGTCGGGAGACTATGAAGCGATGCTTCTTTCTCTTCCTGAGCATCAGCGTAAGCAGTTACTGGAAGGTAATTGGGATGTTAATGAGGGTGCCGCTTTTCCAGAGTTTGATCGAAAGATACACGTTATTGAACAATTCGACATCCCTGAGTCTTGGACAAGGTTTCGGGCTTGTGATTATGGGTATGGTTCTTACACTGGTGTTGTTTGGTTTGCTGTAAGCCCTGATGAACAACTAATCGTATATCGTGAGATGTATAACTCTAAAGTTACTGCTTCTGATCTTGCAGATTTGATACTTGAAGCTGAAGCAAGTGATGGTGGCATACGTTATGGAGTTCTTGATAGCTCTCTATGGCATAATCGTGGCGATACAGGCCCTTCACTGGCTGAGCAGATGATCCACAAGGGGTGCCGCTGGCGTCCATCAGACAGGTCACGTGGCTCTCGTATTGCAGGAAAGAACGAAATACATAGGCGATTACAGGTTGATGATTTTACAGAAAAGCCACGTATTGTGTTTATGAACAACTGCACTAACATTATTGCACAACTACCTAGTATACCACTGGACAAGAGAAACCTAGAAGACGTTGATACCAACGCAGAGGATCACTTATATGACGCTCTACGTTATGGAATTATGACAAGACCACGAAGCAGCATATGGGATTTTAACCCAGAAAAACAACGCTCAGGTTTCCAAGCATCAGACCCCAGCTTCGGCTATTAAGGAAAAAGAACATGGCAGAGATTAACGAACTTTCGTTTGAGACAGACGATGTAACAGCAGCAGAGGATACCAAGGATAGCATCTTTAAAGAAGCTTCTAGTGTTGTTAGTTTTGTACAGTCACGGTTCTCACGCTCTGAAGACTCAAGGCGTTCAGATGAAGATCGTTGGCTTAAAGCTTACAGAAACTACCGTGGCCTCTATAGCTCTAGCGTAAAGTTTACTGATACTGAGAAGTCTCGTGTGTTTGTTAAAGTTACTAAGACTAAGACACTTGCTGCTTATGGTTCTATCACAGATGTACTATTCGGTAACAACAAGTTCCCTATGACTGTTGACCCTTCTATTCTTCCAGACGGGGTAGCAGAAGCAGTACACATTAATATTGACCCTGCTGCTGCATCTGCTGGTAAAGCCTTAGATGCTGTAACACAACAGCCTGCTCCTAGGCCTTACCTTATTGGCCCTGACACTAAGCTACTTCCCGGAGAAACACTTAGTACCCTATCTGAACGATTAGGTCCTCTTTCAGGTAAGCTAGGACCAGTTAGTGATAAGCTAATTGAGGGTGACGGTACTACACCAAGCACAGTTACTTTTCATCCTGCATTGATTGCAGCTAAGAAGATGGAAAAGAAGATACATGACCAGCTAGATGAATCAGGTGCATCTGTTCACCTACGTTCTATGGCTTTTGAGATGTCTCTACTTGGAACAGGTGTCATGAAAGGCCCCTTTGCTATAGATAAAGAATATCCTAATTGGGATGAAGAGGGTGAGTACTCCCCTATAGTTAAAACAGTACCACAGACAAATCACGTATCATGCTGGAACTTCTACCCTGATCCAGAAGCAGCTTCTATGGATGATGCAGAATACATCATTGAACGCCACAAGATGTCACGCACACAATTACGTGGACTTAAGAACCGCCCATACTTCATGAAAGATGCTTTGGCCACGGCTATAGATAAAGGCCCTGACTATGTGCAGAAGCACTGGGAAATGGCTATGGAAGATGATGAAACCACACCTGATTCAGAACGCTGGGAAGTATTAGAGTTCTGGGGTTTCGTGGACGTAGCTATACTTGAAGTTCATGGTGTTAAGATACCACGTGAATACAAAGACTTAGATGAACTTAACTGTAATATATGGGTTTGTAATGGTGAAGTGCTTCGTTTTGTACTTAACCCATTCAAGCCTACACGTATTCCATACTATGCAGTACCCTATGAGCACAATCCTTATAGCTTCTTTGGCATTGGTATAGCTGAGAATATGGATGACACACAAACTTTAATGAACGGTTTTATGCGTTTAGCGATTGATAATGCTGCACTTTCTGGCAATCTTATCATTGAGATAGACGAAACTAATCTCGTTCCCGGACAAGACCTTTCAGTATACCCCGGAAAAATCTTTAAACGCCAAGGGGGCGCTCCCGGACAGGCAATATTTGGCACCAAGTTTCCCAATGTAGCCCAAGAAAACATGCAACTCTTTGATAAAGCACGAGTACTTGCTGATGAATCTACTGGTTTCCCTAGTTTTGCTCATGGGCAAACAGGAGTTTCAGGTGTCGGAAGAACAGCTTCTGGCATTAGTATGCTCATGTCTGCTGCTAATGGTTCTATTCGAGCAGTAGTAAAGAACGTTGATGACTATCTTATACGACCAATGGGTAAAGCATTCTTTGCTTTCAACATGCAGTTTGATTTTGATGAGACTATTCGGGGTGACTTAGAAGTTCGTGCCTCTGGTACAGAAAGCCTTATGGCTAATGAAGTACGCTCACAAAGGTTGATGCAATTCCTGCAAGTAGCACAGAACCCAGTACTAGCTCCTTTTGCTAAAATGGACTACATAATTCGTGAGATTGCTAAGTCTATGGACCTTGACCCTGATAAGGTTACCAACTCTATGCAGGATGCCGCTATCCAAGCAGAAATCCTCAAAGGCTTTCAGGCCCCTCTCCCTGCCGCTACAGGCCCTGAAGGCGCTCCAATGCCCCAAGGTGGCCAAGAACCTCAAGGACAAGGCCCAGCAGGCGTACAGGACACCACAGGAAGCGGTGGCGCTCAGATGGGCATAGGTACAGCACCAACTCCGGGCGAACAAGGGTTCAGTGGCAATGTCGCTTAAGAAGCTCGTAAACGATAAAGAACTATGGGATGCATTTACTCAAGAGTTAGAAGGGTGCATCTCACAGCAACACAAAAGTATTGAGAATATATCTGACCCTGTTGAAATGTATCGCTCTCAAGGTAAAATCTCAGCATACCGTAACTTGAAGTATTTAAGGGACAAAGTGAACATGGACAATGGCTAATGTAGATGCACAAACTGATGCGGCTATGGCTGAATCACTTGTTAATAAGCCTGTTAGAGGTGACAGGGCTGGTGTTATAGCCAGTGGTAAAGTTAAGGATGAGAAATCACCAACCTTATTAGACGCCGCTACCTTTGTTGCTGAGATGACACCTATCATTGGTGACGTTATGGCAGCTAAAGATGTCTGGGACGAGATACAACGGGAAGATACTAACTGGGGCTATGTTGGTGCCTTAGGTGGTGCAGCCATCATAGGTCTTATACCTGGATTAGGTGATGCAGCAGCTGCAGCTATTAAGGCTGGAGCTAAGAAGGGCCTAGGTATTGCAAAGCGTATTGAGGTTGATCCTAACGCAATGGGTTCTGGTCTTGGTAATGTACGGTTAAAGCCTGAAATAGATGATGTAGCAGAAGCTGCTGCTCTCTTAGATAGTACTGAAGCTATTTCGACATGGCGAAAAGCTAATAAGATACCAGAGAGTAAACGCCAAGCAAATACAGAAGCCGCTAAAGCCGCTGCAGAAGATTTATATCAAGGCAATATTACTTCTAAAGAAGCTAGGCGTATTCTTAAAGAAGAACTGCCTGTTACTTCTATATACACAGCAGAGACAATGCCCTCATTTCCTACTGTTACACAGGTAGCAGGCTCCTTAGGTAAGAAGGTACAAAAGACAGGTGTCATAGGAGTAAAAGGTTTTGAAATCCCTGCAGGCACTCGTGTGGGTTCTAGGTTAGATATACCTGCATATAACGACTACGATACTTGGGTGGTATCTATTCACGATGGAAAGAATGATGTTAAAGGCTCTGTACTAGGTTATGGCCAAGCTGTTCGCCTTAAAAACATTAAGTTTGGTTCTGAGTCAGAAATTGCCTTGGATATTGCTAGAGGTAAAGCACGTTTAAAAGGCTCTAAAGCAGGAACAGATGTTCCAGAAAAATCTATGCCCAAAGCTACTATTGCTCGTGTATATGGTGACTATGTACCAGAAGACCCTTATGCCCTTCAGGAGCAGGCACGTAAGCTTTTGTCTGACCCTGAGTGGACACAGGTAGGTATGAATCCTTACAGGCAGAGTAACTTCTACGATAAGAGTACAGGAATGCCTGTGTTTGAGGCTGATGAGGTCATTCAAATAGGCCCATTAGTATTAGCTAGGGGGGTAAAGAAGCCTACTAGAGCACAATTAAGAGAGCTTGCTGTTAGAACTAAAGACGGTAAGATTAGACTATTCAACAAGGGTGGAGCAGTAATGAATGAGCAAATGGACATGGCTTTCGCAATAGGCGGTTTAGCAGAAGACGTAGACCCAGTGTCAGGCAATGCTGTACCCGTAGGGTCTATGCCAGAAGAAGTACGAGATGATATCCCTGCTCAACTGAGTGAGGGTGAGTATGTTGTACCTGCTGATGTAGTACGCTTCTTTGGTGTTAAGTTCTTCGAGGATATTCGTGCTGAAGCTAAACAAGGCTATGCTCAGATGGAATCTGATGGTCGTATTGGTGGTGAGCCTGTTGGTGGTATGGAGATGGGTGGTGATGAGTTACCCTTTGATGTATCAGAACTAGAGATGGTTGACGATAGTGAGCCAGAGCAACCTATGATGAATAAGGGTGGTTACATCTCTGGTTATTCTGATGGAGGTTATAACCCTTACGCATCCTCTACAGGTGGTTTTGAGATACGCACTTTCCTTGGTCCAGATGGTCAAAAGGTCTTTGTACAGTTTATGAATGGTGAGCCTCTTACACCTGTTCCTGCAGGGTTTACTCCTGAAGGTGCCGCTGCAGAGCAAGTAGCTGAACAGGTTGCCACATCTGCTGCTACAGGTACTACTTCGGCGGCTGGTGTTCCAGACTCTTATTATGCACCGGGTGGAGACAACGATCAAAATAACTTTAGGGATGAAATGGTTGTTGGTGAATCTATTGATTGGACCACAGCACAGCCTGATAAGTTTCTAGAAGTTTATGGTCAAATGACAGGTGTTGGTAACAAGTTTGCAGGTGCTGCTACTGTCTTTGGTGGATTAGGTCTTGGCATAGCTATGAAGGGCATTATGAAACTACAGGCTAATGCTATGCTTAGTGGTGTAACCGCTCAGATTGATGCTCTTAATGAATCTGGTGAAGATGCTACAAAGCTTGAAGAAGTACGCTTCATCATGCAAGGTAAAAACGCTGATGGCTCCGAAAAAGAAGATGATGATGGCCGTAACTTTATGGAGAATATAACATCAGGTGATACCTATAAAGGCAATAGCTTTACAGAGTCTATTGCTAACATGTTTACTCCAGGAGATGGAAAACAGTACATAAATGGTATCCTTTACGATACAAAGGGGGAAACAAATAAACGAATAGAGCCGGGTATTATGAACAGTACTTCTAATGACACAGCTGCACCTGTTGTTGAAACTAATAGCAACGGCGGTGGAAACAACGGCGATAGCAACGGCAATGACACTGTTCCCATAGTTGTACCTCCCAAAGCGACTAGGCCTGCTGTAGTACTTCCTCCTGCTTCTACATACGACAAAATGGTCGAGAATAAAAAAGCAAAAGCAAAACTAGCAGACATAACAAGTGGTAAAAACACTACTGGTAAGACTGGATTTGCTAAAGGTGGATTGATGAAGAAGAAATAACACTACCAGACTACCACTATAATTATAAGGCTACCCAGCTACGGCTGGCCCCAACACAAGGATAAAAACATGTCGGAAGCCCAACTGCAGACTAATTCTGCGTCACACCAACGTAATGCAAACCGTGTTAAAATGGATGAAGAGGAACTAAAAGCCCTACTCAAAGAAGCGGGGGTAGATACAGAGGCCCCAGATGAAGACGCTGAAGAAACCACCCAAGAGGAACCCAATAGCACGGAGCCTGTCGAACCCATTGTTCAGGCAGAGAGTAGTCCCGAACAAGAAGAAGAACCAAAAGCTGAAGCACAAGATGAAGATTTAAGTTCAGAGGAAAAGAACTTCAAGAAACGTTATGGTGATCTTAGGCGGCACTCTCAAGAGAAAGACAAAGAGTTCCAAGCAAAGGTGGATAAACTAACATCTCAACTTGATGCTGCATCAAAGAATGAGCTTGTACTACCTAAGTCTGAAGATGAAGTAGAGGCTTGGGCTAAGAAGTATCCTGATGTTGCTGGTATGGTAGAGGCTATTGCTGATAAGAAAGCTAATGAACGTTCATCTGAGCTAGATAGTCGTCTTAAAGAAGTTGAGAAGCTACGCACACAGGCTCGTAAAGAGAAGTCCGAAGCAGAGCTTATGTACCTGCACCCAGACTTTGCAGACATCCGTGAAGATGATACATTCCATAAATGGGCAGAAGAACAACCCAAAGTGGTACAAGATGCATTATACGATAATATGGATGACGTTAAGTCTGTAGCACGTGTACTAGACCTGTATAAGTCAGATAAAGGCATTAAGACAACTAAAATAACTTCCACTGCTGATAAGGATGCAGCTACCTCAATTAAAGGTAAACGCACCGTAGTGGATGCAAATGACTCTTCAACCTATCTAAGAGAATCACAGATAGCGAAGATGTCTATTAAAGAATACGAGAAGCGACAAGATGAAATCATGGACGCTCAACGTAAAGGCAAGTTTATTTACGATATGTCAAAGAATTAGTTTGACATTACTTGATTAGTAGATAAAACTATAGGCATGTACAGTGTTATTGTGGACAACATAACTCTGACATGCTTTTAACTAAGCACTCCCACACAAAAAAGAACTACCTCAGATTATAGGCCCAGCGCTCCAAGGATGGCAATTCTAAGAGCAAAGCTGACTACCCTAATAAGAAGAGCCTCTTTTCAGTGAATATGTAGTGTCTATTTCTTACAAGCCACATATCTTTGAAAGGATTTTCTCATGGCTATAGCATCCGCTTCAGGCGGCTTTAACGGTAACTTTTCTCCTGTTATCTATTCTAAGCAAGCACAAATTGCACTGCGTAAAGCAGCTGTAACTAATGCAATCACAAACAACTCTTACTTTGGTGAGATTGCTAACCAAGGCGATACAGTTCGCATTCAGAAAGAGCCAGACGTAACTGTCAATGCTCTTCAGCGTCACACTGCCATCACTGCTGAAAAGCTTGATGACACAGACTTCTCCTTGACCATCGACAAAGCAAACTACTTTGCATTCAAGATGGATGACATCGAAGAGCAGTTTTCCAACGTTGACCACGCTTCTTTGGCTGCTGATCGTGCAGCATATAAGATGGCTGACGCAATGGACGTAGACTGCTTGTCATACATGACAGGTCACACTACTGCTGGCGAGTTCATCACCACTGTTAATGGCGAAGCACAGCACCCAACAGCCGCAGCCTTAAATGGCGAATCACTTAAAGTCAACCAGCTAGACGCTATTGCGTTTGGTAACTTGACTATTGCTGGTTCCGCTACTGTTGGTGATTCTATCCCGTTGGCTCCACGCTTGCCGGGTGCAACTGCCCTGTCAGCAACAACTGTATCTCCATTGACTGTACTTGCCCGTATGGCTCGTAAGTTGGATACACAGAATGTAGATGCCCGTGGGCGTTATGTGATCCTCGACCCGGTGTTCATTGAAATGCTGAAAGACGAAGATTCACGTATGTTGAATGGTGACTTCGGTGGTGCTGGTCTGCAGAATGGTCTAGTGTTGAACAATATCCACGGCTTCCGTGTTTATTCGTCCAATTCTTTGCCAGCAAAAGGCACTGGTGCTGGTACTTCTGGTACAACTGCACAGAACGATCACTACGGTATCATATTGGCTGGTCAGGACGAAGCTGTTGCTTCTGCTGAGCAAATCAATAAGGTAGAGAACTACCGTGACCAAGGTAGCTTTGCAGACATCGTTCGTGGTATGCATCTATACGGTCGCAAGATTCTGCGCCCAGAGGCACTGATCACAGCACGTTACAACGCTGCTTAATCTAACTAAAGTCGGGGCTGGCCTAGTGCTGGCCCCTTCCCTCTTACCTTAAGGCATACAACAATGGCTACTTATATTACATTAGTAAATGATTTGCTTCGTAGGCTTAACGAGGTTACTATTAACGCCACAGACTTTGATTCAGTAAGAAATATACAAGCTATAGCTAAAGACGCTATAAACTCATCAGTGCGCGAAATGCTACAAGAAGCCCAAGAGTGGCCCTTCACAATAGTTACATACACACAAGCATTAACAGTAGGCACAGGTACTTATGACTTCCCTGCAGACTTTTCTAAGGTAGATTGGGAAACCTTTTACCTTAAGTCTTTGGATGGATCATCCCCTGCCCCTCTCCCTATTGTAACATATGAAATGTATCTTCGCGCTCATAGGGCTTCTGACGACACCAGTGGCGTATCTGGGTACAGCCTACCTGCAATTATATACAAAACACAAGAAGATAAGTTTGGTATTACACCTCTTCCTGATAAAGCCTACTCTATTGAATACCGCTACTGGAAGTATCCAGAAGACTTGCTGCTCTCTTCTGATGTTTGTATAGTACCCTCTAGGTTCAAACATATTGTTATTGATGGAGCTATGATGTATATGATGCGTTTTCGCTCTAATGAACAGTCTGCTAATATACACCAAGACAAGTTTATAAAAGGCATTAAGTCTATGCGTAGGTTAATTGTTGATAGTCCTACCCAGCTATATTCTACTGTTACGGGTGGATTGCAGAGTTCAACTATACCTAAGAAGAGCTTCTTCTAAATGGATAACCTAAAAACGCTCGTCACGGTTTGTTCAGGTGGCCTTGTCACCAATACAGACCCTCTAACTCAAGCTAGTGCTATGTCGGGTAGTGCTATAAGAATGATTAATTATGAGCCTGCCCTTTCGGGTGGCTATCGCCGTATTAGTGGCTACCAGAATGACTATGGTACAGTGGCAGGCTCAGGGCCTGTCTTAGGCGTTAATGTAAATGGTAACATAAATGATGGTATTTTTGCTTGTAGAAAACCCTTTTCTGGGTATAACTATCTACATAAATGGAATGATACTTCATCAAGCTGGGATGCTGTAGTATCCGCAGGAACACCAGATGTGACAAACGTAAGCCGTGTACGTTTCATTAACTACAACTGGGCAACTGAGGATATGATTCTTACAGATGGAGTCAACCCTGCTGCAATATATGATGGTACTACTTACACTGCCATAACACATGCTAATGCCCCCAATAACCCATTATACGCAGAAGAGTTTGCTTCTCATGTATTCCTAGCTGGTGATTCAACTAATCCTCAGACCCTTCACTTTAGTGCACCTTTAAACGCTACAGACTATACCCCTGCCAATGGTGCAGGTGTTATTAACGTAGGGTACAAAGTAACAGCCATTAAGAAGTTTCGTAATGAGTTGTTTATATTTGGTGCTAATACTATTAAAAAGCTAGTTGGTAACAGCCTAGCTAACTTTGTGTTACAGGGTGTAACATCTAACCTTGGCTGTGTTGCCCCTGACTCAGTAGTTGAGTTTGGTGGGGACCTACTCTTCTTGGGGCCAGACGGTATTCGACCTATTTCTGGTACTGACCGCATTGGTGACGTTGAGCTTGCTCCTGTATCTAAAGAAATCCAAGGTATCTTTGATAATTACTACTTGTCTGAGCAGATCACAGACGTAAGCGTTGTTGTTATACGTAGAAAGTCTCAGTTTAGGTTCTTCTTTAAGAATGACGCATCTCTATCCCTCATTGGGGCCATTCGTAAGAGCCAAGATAAAAAGAGTATCTTTGAGTACAGCCAGCTTACAGGCATTACAGCCAACTGTGTAGCAAGTGGTTTCATTGGTCAATTTGAGCACGTCATTCATGGCGATGCTGTAGGTAAGGTTCACAGACAAGAGCGTGGTATCTCCTTTGAAGGCAACGATATCTTTAGTCTCTACCAGACGCCATACTATTACATGGAAGACCCAGAAGTACGTAAGAACGTTTACGATATTCATACGTATCTAAAGTCTGAGGGTAATACAGAAGTCTTTGTAGGTGTATACTACGACTATGACGATATAAACACAAACAACCCCACAACATATGATTTCTCTACTGAAGGTGCTGCAGCTATATATGGCACAGCTATTTATGGTGCAGGTGACATCTATGATGGTAATCCTTCCCCTAAGACACAAACAAATGTATCTGGTTCAGGCAAATCTGTTTCCGTTAGTTACGTTACGAACAATCAAAGAGCAAGCCATACCATACAAGCTATAACGCTTACGTATGGCATTGCAGATAGGAGATAAACCGTGGCAGGTTATACAAGACAGTCTACAGCAGATATCATTCCCACAGCAACTTTACGGGCTGCACCTATTAATGCAGAGTACAACGCTATTAGAGATGCCTTCCAGCAATCTGGTGGCCACAAACATGATGGTAGCGCAGGTGAAGGCGAATACGTTCCTATCATTGCTGACTTGGATGCTAAAAACAAAGTACATATTGACACAGCTTCTAATACAATAGACTTCTACGTTGAAGTATCTAGTGTTCCTGTAGAACAGATCAGTATTCGTGACGGTGTTCTTCGTCCTATTACAGATAATGATATAGACCTTGGTGCTACAGGTGCTGAGTTTAAAGACTTATACATTAACGGTATTGGTTACATTGATACACTTGCCATACATGAGAATGCTACTGTAGCTGGTACGCTTAATATCACTGGAGTTGTTACTGCAACTGCGGGTGTCTTAGCTAACCTTACAGGTAATGTTACGGGCAATCTTACAGGCGCTAGTTCTGGTGATCACTCAGGTTCCGTTACAGGTACTGGTGACAACATTGTAATCGGTAACACTACACCAGTAGCAGGTACGTTTACTACCCTAGCTGCAAACACTAGCTTAACTGCAGCAACTGCTGACATTAACGGCGGCTCTATTGATGGTGCAACTGTAGGTGCGTCTACACCCTCTACTGGTGTATTTACTACCCTAGCTGCAAACACTAGCTTAACTGCTGCCACTGCTGACATTAATGGTGGTACACTTGACGGTGTTACTATTGGTGCTACTACTGCAGCCGCTGCAAGCGTAACAACCCTAAGTGCTACAGGTAGTGCTACACTAGCTACCGTAGATATTAATGGTGGTACTATTGATGCGACAAATGTAGGTGCTACTACAGCGGGTTCAGGTGCTTTCACTACAGTATCTGCTTCAGGAGATATTACAGGTAACGTAATTGGTAACTTAACTGGTAATGCAACAGGTAACTTAACTGGTAATGTTGTCGGTAATGTTACGGGTGACCTTACAGGCAACGTAACTGCGGCCTCTGGTACATCTTCCTTTACCAATGTGACCATTAATGGCACACTTAATATGGATGCAGCTACTGCAGCTACTATTGAAAACTTATCTGCCCCTGTTAATGCAAATGATGCAGCTACTAAAACATACGTAGACACAGAGGTAGCTAACCTTGTAGACTCTGCCCCCGGTGCACTTAATACACTAAATGAACTTGCTGCAGCACTAGGTGATGACGCAGCCTTTTCCAACACAGTGACAACAAGTATTGCTGCTAAGCTACCCCTTGCTGGTGGTACAATGTCTGGTGCCATTGCTATGGGGTCTAATAAGGTAACAGGTGTTACTGATCCTACAGCTGCACAGGACGCTGCAACAAAAGCCTACTCTGATACAAAGGATGCCTTGCAAGTATCTAAGAGTGGTGATACAATGTCAGGGAACCTAGCAATGGGTTCTAACAAGGTTACTGGCCTTGCTACAGCAACTGCTGCAGGTGACGCTACAAATAAATCTTACGTTGATGGGTTACTTGGTAGTTCAACAGCAGCTGCAACAAGTGCAACTAATGCAGCTACCTCTGCAACTAACGCAGCTACATCTGAGGCTAACGCAGGCAACTCTGCTACTTCCGCCGCAGGTAGTGCCACTAACGCAGCTGCTTCTTTTGACTCCTTTGATGACCGTTACCTTGGTGCTAAAGGTACAGCGCCTTTATTAGACAATGATGGTGACGCACTTATTACTGGTGCATTATACTTTGATACTGGTACTTCCACTATGAAAGTCTACACAGGCGCTGGATGGGTAAGTGCTGGTTCATCTGTAAATGGTACATCTGATCGTTCAAACTATATTGCAACTGCAGGACAAACTGTTTTTGCTGCTACATATGATGCTGGTTTTGTGGATGTTTGGCTTAATGGTATTAAGATAGTAGAGGGTTCTTCTAACGATTTTACAGCTTCTACAGGAACTAACATAACGCTTACGACAGGTGCAGCTGTAGGGGACTCAGTAAGTATTATCGCTTATGGTACATTTGTACTGGCTGATAACTACACTAAAATACAGTCAGATACCCGTTACTACCTACGGTCTCTGCTTTATACACAGACACAGGTAGACGCAGGTTTTGTAGATCAGACATCTGGTACTGGATCAGCTAACATTCCTGTAGGTACTACTGGTCAGCGTGATGCAAGCCCAGCTACAGGTCAACTACGTTTTAACTCTACCGACACAGGTTTTGAAGGCTATGACGGTAGTGTGTGGGGTAGCATTGGTGGTGGTGCAGCAGATGGCATCTTCTACGAAAACGATCAGGCGGTAGCAGCTAACTACACAATAGTTGCAACCAAGAATGCTATGACGACAGGGCCAATAACTATTAATAGTGGGGTCACTGTTACAATCGAGACAGGCGCAAGATGGGTGGTTTTATAAATGGCTATTATACTTAACGGAACGACAGGTATTACAACCCCTGACATTGACAGTACAGCAGCGCCTGATTTTAATGGCACTAACATTACTAACATACCAGCAGCACAGCTAACAGGCGCACTACCTGCTATCTCTGGTGCTTCACTTACAGGTATTCCATCACCCGTATTAGCAAGTCAATCAGAGGCAGAAGCGGGTACAGACAGTACTAAGTTTATGTCTCCTGCCCGTGTTACACAGCAAATCACAGCAGCTTTAAAAACAGTTGGAGGCACTTCCCTTATAGGTAGTGGCGATATTCCAGTAGCTGATGCCGCTGCTGACTACGGAACTACTGTTTACACTAGTACTGGTAGCTTCACCGCATCTACAGATATGACTATAATTGTACAGGCTGTAGGCGCAGGTGGTTCTGGTGCTGTTGCAAGCCACACTTCCCCAACCTATGAAGGTGCCAACTATTCAGGCACAAATGACCATGCACAAGGGGGTGCTTCTGGGGCCTATTCATCAAAGTTATTAGTTCTACAAACGGGGGATACCATCAACTTTACCATTGGTTCTGGTGGGGGTAGAGAGTCTGTTAATACTGCTGGTACTGCACAGGGCAATGCGGGTGGCGCTACTACCGTAACTGGTTCAAACTTAGGTGCAAGTAATGTTAACCTTAGCATGACATGTGGAGGCGGTGCTGGTGGTGCTGGAAGCATATCAACCAACACCCCTACTATTGCAGCAGCAGCTACTGCGTCTGGTGGTGATACTAACAGGGATGGCACCCCATCTCACAATACGGAGTCTGGCGGTGTTGGGGGAGCTACACCTCCCATAGACGCTTTTGGTGGAACCTACGCTGTTAGCATGTCTGGCGGCAACCTACACGTAGCTATTGATGGTTTCAACAGCCCAGTACAAACCCTAGCAGCAAGAGGTTTAATTCTTGATGCGGCTACTAAACCCGGCGGGGGGCAGGGTATAAAAGGTAGAACTATTAATAGTAATGGCCAAATAACTCTTCAGGCATCTAGAGGGACACTAGGTTCTGGAGGTGCAAGCTCTTACCGATATAGAGTTTATGGAACAGGTTATTTCTTTAGTGGTATAGGTGGTGACGGGTTTGTAGCAATATCTCAGAAAAGGAGCGTTTAATAATGTCAAACCTAGCTCAACTAACAGACGGGGTTATTACAAACCTCATCGTAGTAGACCCCGATAGCATTCCCGCAGCTTACAGTGCTTGGCCTGAAGTCAAATATCAAAAGATTGGGGATACTTATGACGCATCAGTTGAGACTGCGGGTGCTTTAGCATTGACTACAAAGGAAGCTAGAGCTTTTCGTGACTCCTTGCTATCTAAAACAGATTGGTGGGCTGTAGCAGACCGAACAATGACTGATGCAGAGACTGTATATCGTCAAGCTCTTCGTGATGTCCCTACACAAGCTGGATTTCCTACCACTATCACTTGGCCCAATGAGCCATAAATGAGTAAAATAGCAATCACCCCTGAGGTAACACCATGAGTAAGATAACAATAGACCCCAATGGAACAGGTACAGGTACGTTTTCCATTGCTTCACCTAATAGTGACACTAGTCACACTCTAACACTTCCTGATAGTACAGGTGAGTTGCTTAACGCTGAGAGTAGCTTGAATGCTACTAAACTAACTGGCAACATAGCAGCATCCCAACTTACAGGAGCCTTGCCAGCTATCTCTGGTGCTTCACTTACAGGTATCGAAACTGCATCCTTTAAAAATACCTACATTGGTGGTGCTACTTACGTAGTCACAGTTGCAAGTGTATTAGGTGTTAACAAGTATCACATTGCTGGAGTGGCTAACCCAACCCTGAGCTTCTTTAAAGGAAACGCATACGTCTTTGATCTGTCTGATAGCACAAACACTGGTCACCCATTACGCTTTAAGAATGCTGCTGGTACCTCATACTCTACTGGGGTTGTGGTTACTGGAACACCGGGGCAAGCAGGGGCTAAAGTTACAATAACTGTTGCAGCTAGTGCTCCCGTTGCACTACGCTATTATTGTACTGTTCACGGAAATGCAATGGGTAACACTATTGCTGTAGCAGTAGGAGGAGTTCTTGATGTTGGTACGTTTAACTTCTTTGACCATGGATCATTAAGGGCGAATAATGCAGTTTCTTTCACTAGCGTTCCTACCAACGCTAACTGGAGATACAGCTACATCAACAACTTCATATCTAATTCTTACGACCTAACTACTGGATTGTATAGTGGTCAAGCACTAGAGACCATAGGTAACCAAGACTCTGACCCCGGTGGGCTGGCATTTAAGCCTGATGGAACAAAGATGTACATTACAGGCTTTCAGAATGATAGCATATACGAGTATGACTTAAGCAAAGCTTGGGACGTGTCCACAGCTGTCTACTTACAGCTGTTCTCAGGTTTTGGTTTGCAAACCACTAGACCAGAGGGTATATTCTTTAAGCCTGATGGTTTAGTGCTGTACATGGTAGGAAGCATGAACCCTGACTCCGTTTATTCTTATAACCTAAGCACAGCTTGGAATGTTACTACAGCCGTGTATAATAATACCCTAGACCTCAGTAGCAGAGAGACATCCTTACGGGATATCCACTTCAAGTCTGATGGCACAGCGTTCTACGTACTTGGTTCTACAAGTGACAGAGTAGAAGAGTATACTATGTCTACAGCTTGGAATGTTGCAACTGGTACTTACTCAGGTCAAAGCCACTACGTTGGTGGTGTGGACGGTTCACCAAATGGTCTATTTATAAACCCTACTGGCACAGAGTTATTCGTGTGTGGAGCAGGTGGTGATAGAGTCTATCAGTACACCCTGAGCACTGCCTTTCTTTTTTCATCAGCCACTCTGACAAAAAGCTTTGACGTAACGTCTCAATCGACAGAACCACAAGCAGTTACCTTCGACCCAGATGGTTATAGTATGTTCCTTTTGAGTAACGTCCCAACCGCCGTACACTCTTACCAAGTAGGAGTAGGGGTAGCAATAAATCTACCATCATCAGTTGTAGGTTCGCGAACAAAGGCAGGTAACGGGGACAGGGTAACCTATGAGTTTTTCACATCAGATGGTGGCACAACCGTTAACTTAATAGCAGAGGAGAAAGTATAATGAGCACAATTAAAGTAGATACCATAGTAGATGAAACTGGTACTGGTGCTCCTAACTTCTCTCAGGGTGCAACTGTTACAGGTAACGTCACAGCTACAGGTAACGTCACAGCTACAGGTACAATATCGGCTACTGGAACAGTAACAGGGGGTTCATTTAATGGCAGCGGCTCTGGTCTAACAGGTATTCCTACATCAGCTATTACAGGATTTGCAGCTGCAATACCTGCTCCATTTGCACCCGTGTCAGTAACTGGTACCACGCCTTCACTGGATGTTGGTACTTACAAC
>Ga0308003_1000348_pt1 | contig 22682 bp, 22 predicted proteins | sample Neamet36_FD_203159 | JGI IMG/M metagenome (GOLD analysis project Ga0308003, IMG submission 203159) | Marine microbial communities from water near the shore, Antarctic Ocean - #36 | ecosystem: Environmental > Aquatic > Marine > Unclassified | place: Southern Ocean | collected 2014-06-06
AATCAATGATGCGAATCGCGAAGGGGTTCCTTTATTGTTCTGGGTCAATTGGCGCGGCTTTTCCGGTGGTACTCGCGATATGTTTGATGAAATACTTAAATATGGGTCGATGATTGTCGATGCATTGAGACGATACAAGCAGCCTGTATATGTATATTTACCTCCCCACGCAGAACTCCGCGGCGGGGCCATGGTGGTGATCAGTTCAGGTATCAATCCCAATATCCGGATGTGGGCCGATCCATCCGCTCGTGTGGGAATCATCGAACCCGCGGGCGCATATGAAGTGAAATTCAAAAAGAAATTTGCCGGGTCATCGATTTCGAAAACCGCGGTTATTTCCGCTATTGATTTGTACGATGTGCCGGGGGACAATTCGGTAATGACTACGGTTCCTATAGATGAGTTCCGCGACCGGATGATTGCCGATTGTCAGCGCAGTTCGTACTAAATGGTATGATAATCATGTTAAAAACAAATGGGTAGGTGTAGCGTTGTAATTTCGAGATTTCCTTGTAGAAAATGTATGATGAACCGCATGCCCAATCAACTCATCTACTGATAACATTCCTCCCCCAATAAAACCGCCCACAGTTAACATGTAATTGGGTTCCCAGTTTTTTCCGTTGGGTATCAATGTATTATCTGGTAAAACATGTTGTAAATGAAAAGATATAAAATAAAACCCTGTTCTAATAGCTCTGCTTATACAAACAACATTAAATATATGTGTTGCAGATGTCATCACAATAAAAACGTAATATATACAGATTCGAATAATGACTGATAGTATAATCGGTACATGTTGGAAGTTGAATGACATGTAAAACTCTATTTCTGGTTGAAAAAAACACCTCACGACAGATTCGAATGATTTATACGGACCGGCTATATAATGATATGACAAATCTAAATTTTTGTCAGTTGGGTATCTATGATGTGTATCGTGTATTTTTTTCTGGTATACTACATCGGCTGTAAAAATAGATTCAAATGCAAATGCTCCAATGGTCGATATTATTATACCTGAAATACAATCATGATTACAAATCATATTTACAGTTGATTTTGGTTCGTGTGTTAAAGTATGAATTGCTAGTTGAATTCTAGCTACCAATAGGGAAATTAATACGTAATACATATTATGTGGATGAAGAACTGCCCAATTTAATGTGCCTATATATATCAACAACCACATATTTGATGTTTCACTTGTGAACGGGTTTAACGTAAATTTATCCTGCATTTATACATTTTGTTTGTATTTTAAAATGTTCGTGTAAGCCATTAATAAAGCGCTATTGTCGTGATTCGTATTACGTCGGCGGGGGTAGACAATTGTCATGAATTGGACTTAGATATTACACGCCAATGTACTATAACATGGCACGTAGTAAAGAGGATATTGTTGTTGGGATTGATTTGGGGACTACAAACTCGTGCGTTGGAGCATTTGTTAATGGGAAATGCGAGATAATCGCCAATTCGCAAGGGTCGAGGACGACTCCGTCGTTTGTGGCATTTACAGATGAAGGGATGCTAGTAGGTGATGCGGCGAAGGCGCAAATCACTACAAACCTGAAACGTACCATATACGATGTGAAGCGGTTGATGGGCCGCGATTTCAATGACCGCGATGTACAGAAGGAGATTTCTGGATTATCATATAAGGTGGTTTCGGGCAAGGGCGGCAAACCGGAAATTGAAATTCCCGATTCAAAGGAATCGCTCGGGTACAAACGTTTCACTCCGGAACAAATCAGTGGATTCATTCTAACGGAAATGAAAAACGTCGCTGAAACATTCCTCGGTCATAAAGTTTCGAGAGCTGTTGTAACTGTCCCGGCATATTTCAATGATTCGCAACGCCAATCGACCAAGGATGCGGGTGTCATTGCGGGTCTATCGGTGGAACGTATCATCAACGAACCGACCGCCGCCGCCCTGGCTTACGGTCTTGCAACCAAGAGTGAAAAGGAAAGGACCTTCCTCGTATTCGATTGCGGAGGAGGAACTCATGATATTTCCGCACTGGTTTGCGATGGTGGAATTTACGAAGTCAAGGCGACGGCTGGCGATACGCATCTCGGCGGTGAGGATATCGATACCAAGATTGTCGAGTACTTGAAGAACGAATTCAACAAGAAGAATCCTACTGCTAGGATCCGCCCCGATTCACATAAAGCTATTCGCCGTCTCCGCAATGCCGCTGAAAAGGCGAAACGGACTTTGAGTGGGGCGACGATTGCCACTATTGAAATCGATTCACTGTTTGAGGGCGCGGATTTCAATACGAATTTGACCCGCGCCAAATTCGAGGATTTGTGTGGCTCCTTCTTCAAGGCCGCGATGGTTCCTGTTGATAGTGTCCTCAGGGATGCGAAATTGTCCAAAGGACAAATCGATGATATAGTTCTCGTTGGAGGAACCACTCGTATCCCCAAAATGCAGGCCATGCTGAGCGAATATTTCAATGGAAAGGAACTGTGTCGCTCAATCAATCCCGACGAATGTGTCGCTTACGGGGCAGCGGTCCAGGGCGATGTTCTTGGCGGCAGTTCGTGCAGCGAGACCTCGGATATTCTCCTCCTCGATGTCGCACCCCTCAGTCTCGGGATTGAGACTGCCGGCGGAGTCATGACTGTCTTGATTAAACGCAATACAACCATTCCATGCAAGAAGGAGCAGGTCTTCTCCACATATGCCGACAATCAGCCGGCGGCAACGGTCCAAGTATTCGAAGGTGAGCGCGGATTCACCAATGATAACAACCGTTTAGGAAAGTTCGAATTGGGCGGAATTCCACCGGCTCCTCGCGGGAAACCACAGATTAAGGTGACTTACGATATCGATGCGAATGGAATCCTGACTGTGACCGCCGACGTGGATGGGAAGACTGAATCACTGACTATCCAGAGCACCAAGGGGAACCTCGATAGTGATGATATCGACCGCATGGTCGCCGAAGCAGAGCAGTATAAAGAGGAGGATGATATGAATCGCCGCAAGATTGAATCGAAGAATTCCTTGGAAGGTGAATTGTACTCAACCAAGAGCTCCCTCGATACAGCGATGGAAGGAATTGGAAATCTAGATGATTCGGTAAAGGCGGCGATTCGCGATAGGATTGCTACGGAATTGGCATGGCTCGATGCGACGAATATCGATACATCGGCTGAAGAATTCGAAGAGCATTCCAAGAATTTCCGTGAAACTGTAGCCCGCGAAACCCAATCGGCAGCTGCGGATGGTGCGAACGAACCGCCTCCCGTCCCACCACAATCGACCGCGGATGAACCGGTGATTGAGGATATTGATTGAAATGGATGTAAATAAGTGCGATTTCGTTTGATAAATATTATAACTACTAGATGTAGTGATAATATGACGACTGATATTCTAACAACCGAACAACAAATTCGTGATACACATATGAAATACCGTTGTTATTGGATGACAGTTTTATGCGGGTTATCGACATACGATTTATACAACAACTCCTACTACGCTCCATTGGATATTTCGTGGTTCTCTGTATCTTCCATTAATTGTATGATTATGGTGTCTTATTTATCATGGGATTCGTGGGCCATGTTTGTGGGTTGCAATAAAACGATATTATATAGAACGGAATTAGCAATCCATCACGTAGCTGCATTATGTACATGGACGTTTGGATTTATATTTGCGCCTATAATTGGGTCATTTTGTATAATTGGTGAAACGTTGTCTGTTTTAAACTATATTTTTAGGGATAAATCGTATGAAACGGTATTGCACATATACAGAATTTTTGTCATTTTTTGTATCCGGATGCCTATTCAAATGTATTCAGGTTATTTCATGTGGTACGATAGTATTCATCATTGGACATTCGACCATATTGATCATCAACTAGTTTCATATATCGGTGTTGGTATATGTATTTTCTTTTTCATGTATGATATGGTGTTATTGCATAAAATAATCGGGATACTGAAATATAAAAATCGTAAAATAGAATAATTGTTTAGAAATATATTATCACATAAGTCTAGTGATAATATGGAATATAGTATAATCAACAGATTCGTGATATACATATGAAATACCGATGTTATTGTATGGCAGTCATATGTATGATATCCGCCCACGACTGGTTCATGTATACCTTACATAGTTCGATAGATTTATCGTGGGGAACATCATATTGCATGAATTGTATAATAATGTCATCTTATATTTCGTGGGATACATGGTCTATGATTGGAGGAAATGAACGCGCCGTTTTATACAGGAAAGATTTGATGATACATCATATTATGACAATTCCCGTTTTTATTGGTGCTTTATTGTGGTGTCCATTGTGTGGGTCGTTGGTATCAATTACAGAATCATTATCATTAATGAACTATATATTCCGTGATAAATCGTACGAACGGTTGTTACATTATTACCGAATTGTTATTGTATTTTTTATTCGGTTACCTGTATTTTTATTTTTTATCAATTATGCGACATATCATGTGTACCGATACATAGACCAGTCTGTATGCGGGTATTTGTGTTATAATATAGGATTTCAAATTCCTAAATACGGGACCATATTATTCATCATGTATGATGTAAATATCATTTATAAAATATGGAAATCATTGAGTCGTAGTACAAACTCAAAGATTCAGTGAAAATTTCGATTTAATCGATACGGTTATTATCGCGAAACGCGTCCATCAATACTAACCGGCCTTGATGGAACATTGTCAATGAGACGATTGCCTTTGCAACCCCAATTCCCTGTCCTCTAAAAATTCCACGCAATCCAAATTCACGACTGTCGCGCGCGACCTCCTTGCACGCTTCAACGACCCCAATAGATTTACCTTGGATAGACGATGTTTGCATAATGACTTCCAATCTAGACAATGGATTTGTCATTACCACGTAAATTGGACTGACAATAGAGGATGCGATGAGTCCCCTGATAAATTGGTTATCACTACCTGGGAAATTCGACCCAGATAATTGTCGTTTAATATACTGCTCCAATTGCGGTTGCCCGACCAATCCGGTAGTCGCACTGGCGAGCGAGTGGCCCATCAATGGAACGGTTCCCCTGAATAGAGGTCTGTAATTCTTTACCGCTGCTTCTTTCAAAATATCCATAATAGGTTTCGATCCGCCCGTCTCTTTGAAAAATGCCCGCTGCTGTTTCTCAATCATACGCACCGGATTAATAAATGGAGCAGAAACAATCGATGCTCCGGTAGCAGCCATTAATCCGGGGGTTTCTCCGGTTCCACAAACGTACGAAATCGCCAATAATGACCCGAATTTAGGTACTCTCTTGAACCCCACACCAATCAACCGGGGCCCGACACCAGATAATGATGCTGCGATGGGAGCTTTTTGGAAAACTGCCTTTGCTTCTGCGGTTGCGATTTTCGGTTCCACCATTTTCCCAGCCGCATCCTTGGCATATTGCTGGACCAATTGCCTATAAGATGTGATTGGATTATCAACAACAGTTTGGAATGCTGATCCTCCTAGATAAGCAACCATTGTCTGGAATGGACTGATTCCGCGCTTCGCATCAACTGCAAAATAACTCGAATCAAACATTTGTTATACAATGGTTGTATATCTTTATGTCGTTTGATTCGTTGTAAATCAAATGAGCGAACTATCGGGTACTCAACATGGAATCGAATTGTTTCCACAGTATCGAGAATATGATTCCCTGCATTCCATTTGCCAGTATTTTAGTCTCGAGACCTCGGAACATTAATCCACGGACCCCATCCTTGGCAACTATCCGTCGCACAATCTCCGTATAACTAAGCTGTTCCGCCGCCGCTTGTTTATAGACTTTCACTACCCTGATAGAATTCGATGTAGTATCGCTTACCACCGACGCAGAGAATCCCATGGCTGCACGACGTCCCAATTCCATCAACGGATCTTCCTGGACAGGTATCGCTGTCCCGAGGTAATTGTAAGTGGCGAACCATGGGTAATGACCGGCAAATGTCGCCGATGCAGAGGCGACCGACCCATTAAACAAGACTTTCGGTCCATTCGTTCGGATCTTGGCAATCAATGGTTTCATCGACCCCTCGACTTGCATGGTAGTTTTACATGCATCGATGGGCATCAAAACCACTCGAAACAATGCCGCGGCACCGGAAGCAACTGTCGTCTTGGCCATGACTGGTAAATCGCGCGTTTCATCGAATGAATCGAGTAATGTAATGACTCCCGTATTTGCCGCTGTATCGCCAAACCGCGATAGAGGGCCTTGCACCAATGCCGGGACGACTCCGCGGTAAAATCGCGGGATTCCACCGTCGCGATATAGGATTTTCAGCGATTCGCCGATTGGTGTTCCGTGGCGGTACTGGTAGTTCACTGTAGTGCGCAGCCACATCAAACAACCGATATTCGCAACCATCGCCGCACCACCAGCCAATCCGCCACGCATGGCGGTTGCGGCGGATTTATCCATAATCTCGCGAAATGTCGGTTTCGCGACATTTGTAATAGGACTCGGTTGGTTGATGGGTTGTTTCTGTATTCCTGACATTTCTATATGTAGTAGGTTCGTATTTTTTATACTATTATAACGTATAAATGGATCCAACCATTCCCGTCGCTCCAGTGATTGAAGAAATCGCATCAGTCACCCCCCCAGCAATTCCCGTCGTATCAACAACAGCTCTCTACGATGAGGCAGTCATCAATTCGAGATTGCTCCTCAAGAAACCCGAAGATGCTGAACTTCTCCACATGTATGGCATGTTCAAGTATGTCAAGGAAGGGAATGCTTCCGGTGCAGCACCCATGTTCATTTGGGACGCATCGGGCTATTACAAATGGCACGATTGGAAATCGTATGATGACCGTAATGTAGAGGAAGTTCGCACAGAATATATTGCATACATTGCTTCGTTGGCAACCAAGTACGGTATGAAAATTGAAACTGTCCCCGATACATCTATTTAACCAACATCACACAAATGAACCGATTTGATATCGTCGTCACTAGATTCGACAATATCACATGGCAAGAACATACACGATGGATGAATAGAACCGATTTTCACGGATGCATTTACTCATCTGAGTTCGGCATGGCCCAGACAATTCGACATAAACAGCCGCTGTTCGTATTGGAAATGAACAATTCGACGAACCGGATCCAGGGGTTCGGAATCATCCGCAACCAACCATCGATGAAAAAATATAATAAATATGCTAATCAGTACTATTCCCGGTACCAATATGTGGGAACCCATCGCATCGATGTATCGACAGCAACCCCTCACGAACAACAGTTTATATGGATTTTAGAACATTTGATATTTCACGGTAGGGGACATATCAAACGCGGATGTGGGATATCACGATTCCCTCCGCGATGGGTTTTAAATCGTACGATTTGCATCAAATCGTGTATTGCAGAAATGTTCTTTACACGCGATATCATGTGTGAATTTACAAAACCATCTCCTCGGCCGCGGCCGCGACTTGTTCGTGCAACTACCCAACGACCTGTATCTCACACGAAAATCGTTTCATGTGGGAAAATATCGCCATTACCAACAATATAGACATTACGAATATTTACAATATATCGTATGAACCGAGAGCATCGCATTCGCACAACATCATACCCCAATCCAGGCGCGGTTGCAATGTACTCTATATTTCTCGGGAGCTGGATATTGGGTCCCACAATTCCGTTCATTGTCGCAGCATTGTACATGTATAACATTGCAACGTTTCCTGTATATATAGTCGCTGCATATTTTGGGTATAGTGCATTGGTACCGTTGAAGCGATGGACAGTGATGCGGAATATATTCTCAAACGGTTTTAATATGGGGTATTTCCGTTCCACCGATGTAGTTGTGTTTGGGCCGCCTGTTGTAGCAAATTCGAAGGAAATGATTTGTATTCATCCACATGGGATTCTATGTGTTGGATGGATGGTAGCGAACATGTCAAATATCCTCGGTTCATCTGGTTGTGGAATTTCGTGGCTAGCTACTCCTGCTATTTTTTACATTCCATTTGCACGAAATATATTTGCTTGGTGTGGAAACGGGTCTGTATCACCCGCAAACATGACCAATATGATGGTTCGCGGGGAAAATATCGCACTGCTTCCCGGAGGATTTGGGGATGCGACGTTATATACCAGAGGTCGCCATCGATGTTATTTGAAACAGAGGATGGGATTCATCAAATATGCGCTTCGATACGGGTATTCGGTGCGGCCATGCTACGTATTTGGGGAAGAGGAGACGTACCGAGCATTCAATTATTTCGAGAAAGCCCGGTTATATCTAGCATCGAAATCCATTCCTGGAATTATCCCACTTGGAAAATACGGACTCCTCCCGAATGATGAGATTGATATATCGGTAGTTTGTGGCGAACCTATAAAATTCCCCCATATCCCAAACCCTTCCTCTGCTGAAATAGTTAAATGGCATACAAATTACACCAAAACATTGGTGGAACTATTTGATACAAACAAACAAAAATATGGTTATTCGGCAGATACCGAGTTGGAATTGGAATGAATCGTTCACATGAATCATTCACACGACCCGTCCGCTCCACAATTCATCCACAAGACCATGTTTCAACGAGGTCTCGGCATCGAGAAGTAAATCCCGTTTCAATAAATCGTTCAATTCCTTCTTTTTCAGCGAAGTATGCTCTCTGTATATTTTCTTCAATCGTTTCATCAATTTCGTCAGGTTCTCCATCTCATCGACAATCTCCATCATCTTCCCGCCCGCTTCACTGCTCAGCTGGTGTATCAACATGTATGAATTGGGCGCAATGTAACGTTTGTTGCACACAACACTCATCAGTGTCCCGGCCGAAGCAGCGGACCCTTCAACTATCGAATGCACCGGGACGCGACAACAACCAATCAAATCGATGGTTGCGAATGCATCCATCAATGATCCGCCACAGGAATTGATATGCAGGTAAATGGGAATCTCGGGAATATTCAACTGGAATGCCGTAATGAAACAAAACTCCTCCGCCTCGCGGAGCAACTTGTTCAATCGAAATACACTCTCGGCATCCACATCGCTGTAAAAGTATACATGGTTCTTTTCGCGGGTAATGTTCTGTTCATCGTGGTCATTTTCATCGTCGGACATTGTAGAGTATTTGGGTGTTTATACTATACAATATATATTTCATTCTTTTGATTCAATTTTACACCGGATCAGTAATTAATGAAATAGTGCTGTCACATAACTTTATCCCACTACTTTTATTCCCTGCGTTGTATTCTACTTTCAAAGAGTTGAACCATATCGTTGATACAACTTCATGGCATGGGCGCAATGCATTGTTATGACATTTCATACATATATCATGGAACAATGTCTGTGCAAGTTCGGTTTGTTGTGAGATCATACAACATATATTAGTGAATATATTTTCATTTGTGTTATCTGATACACTTGCATATATACGAATCATTGGGGGAGTTATCAGAAACGTATTGTTCTCAAAATCAATCAACTGTTGGACATCAATATGGTTTTTTGTAATACCTGTATCGAGGGCTTTCTGCATCGCAGTTTTGCTTATAAAGTAGCACTGATTTCCTACACATAATGCACGATATATATGAGGTGTCAATGTTTCGAGTACTCGAACAACCCCATAATCATGACAGTTTATTTTGCACCAATCAGGATAAGTTTTCATGATATGATTTGCGTTTTTCACACATTCGGCAACTTGCTCCAAGTCAAAAACAATATCATCTTCCAATATCAGTGCATATTCGCATCCTCTCTGCAAACAATGACGATATAGTTGTAAGTGACTATCGAAGCATCCAACTCGTCCATCTATTTCATGACGGTCAGCTCGTAATAGATGTATATCATCTCCAAATTTGGTCAATTTTAGGAATTTGCGTAATCTGTCGTATCTATCGGTTCGGTGTTTCATATTGATGCATCCTATATACGGTATATCGTTCATATACAGTATGTATTTGTTGTTTACATTGCGGAATAAATTATGATTTTCAATACTTGATATTCAATACTTCCATCATGGCCCCGACCGATTCATCGACCTCCTCAAATGTCTTTAATTGTGCGGCGTAGTATTTATCAAGAACTGATTTCTGTTTCTTGAATCCGCGTTTCACAGCCGTCGCCGTCATGTTCAATTTCGCGAGAATCTCTTTATCGGCGAAATCTATTTGCGTTTGCGATAGAATCATCCGGAAGAAATTCGCGCCAATTTTGATATTGTCGGGCGAGGTTTCGACATTGTGGAGAAACAAAATTGGTTTTCCACCCCGCATTTCAAATTCGAAATCGCTGCGGTTCGCGACCCCCGATGTCATGCTCACCATAATGGCACATTGGATATCGTGATTCGCCGCCGAATCGATATCACGGTAGAACTTGTCAATCTCCATCTTATTCACATTTCGCGTGTAATTCTTCGTCTCAATCATCATACACATTCCCGTATCGCGAACTATGAAATCTCCCCGACAAGGTGTCGTATGCGTATCGTCAATTTCACCAGAAGGAAACATGCGATTCAAATGCGTCAGCACAAATTCCTCACCATCTTGCCCTTTGAATGAGGAATTTTGTCCTCGAACACTGGTCCCCAATAAATGCGTTTCGTACTTTTCGCGTAATCCCACCAACTCCGTCTCGAGACCCGCGATTCGCAAATCACTTCTGCGACCATTCTCGCCAAGGATTTCCATATGAGACGTTTCCATAGACTTCCCGCGGCGCACCAGTTCAGCGACCGATTCCAAATGCGCGGTTTCCTGCATCTCGACGCGAAGTTTGAAATCAGCGACAACCGATATATGGGTCGTCTCCAGCGCGCCACTGACATCGCGACGGATCTTATCCTCACGCTCCCGCGCATCATTCCTACCGCCCCGGATATCCTCATTCAATTGTTTGATGGTTGACTCATACTGTGCCTTGTTCAGTTCAACCGCTCGACGAATCGTATCATTCTGGGACTGGGATAAATTCGAAATATCGTTCTTCAGGTCAGTGATTATATCACACACTCCTTCGTATTTCGTCTCCCATTTCTTCACTTGTCCCTTGGCATCAACCTCGTGCTGTTTCAGTTTCCCGACCCATTCCGTTTCGTGTTTCGCCGCCTCGGTATCGCGCTGTTTCAGTTTCTCATCCCATTCCGCGCTATTCCACATTTGCATACAGTCCTGACCATTTGATAAAAATAATGTCCCCATTTCTATTACCCGTAATCTATCCTCATCATTCATATCGAGAAACCCGGCCGTTTTATCCGTCATGGGAATCTCCACCGATGCATAGTTGCTTCTCGTTCTCTTGGATGGCATGGATTCGAACACTCTGTAGTATCGCTGTATTATAGTAATATGGTGAGTTATTACTATACAGTTTTCGTCTCCGTATTCAGTCAGCCTTCTTCTCACTCGGCCAATCAGCTACCCCGAGCGACCGCATCCTAATAATCTCGCTCGTTGGATGGATTAGACCATACTGGATCATCATTTCGCGGTCGTGTGCCGACGATTCTTTATATTTCATTTCATTCGTATACTCCTCACTGCCTACAACAGTTGAACGCCGTCGTCCTTTGCCGTGGGATGTCGGGGTAGAATTTCCATTGTGGGCCTTGGCGAATGCCTGGGTCTCGGGAGACCTTGCAAAGTATTCTTCCGATATGGTGGTTGCCAGTTTACGCTCCATAATGGTCATGCGGCCATCCTTTCGTTCTGGGGGGTATTTTTTTGCTTGAATATCGTCAATCTTTGGTTCGGCCATTGTTATAGTAATTTGCTATTAAAAAATACTATACGTTTCTAATTCAATTTTCATCAACCGTTCAACCAGTGGTCCATATAAAGTATACAACCGCGCCCATCACCATACTGCCGGTGGTGAGGAATGCTAGCTTACAGACAAGAGACCATTTATCAGGCGGTACAGATCCTCGCTGGATTCTGTCCATCAGCGAATCCTCTGACGTCATGTGCCCCGTTTCGATTTCACTATCGCGGAGCGACACGTAATCGACTCCATCGGACCGGGCAGGCTTTGTTCTTGTAAAGTAATTCATTTGTATTGTACCTCTAAAATATTTCGGTTCATCCTACTCAATTTTCAATCATTCGCTGCCACATCCAGCTCCGCCAATCATAACACCCAAATACAATAAATGGTCATCGATGGAAGTACATGACAATGGCGCGCACGAATCACTACATTGCGAATCTTCTGGACCAGCACATACAGTAAATCCAATCCGCGTATCATCTGGGTACCATACCTCGTTTGATGTATGGACAAACCCGAGGATTTTCTCAGGTAAATGCGGTACGATATCATTGCCGTGAGTAATCCGGTGATGGGTAATTCCATAAATACTATTTGCGAAAACATCGTTTCCTATCCTCGGTTTCCCAAATGTATATACCGAAACATTCCATTCGGCTGATAACATCAAATCGTAGGCCAGAAACATGGCCAGCGCGGCACCAGACGAATGGCCGGTGACGAGTACATTGGTTCGACGATTCGCCGGATTTTCCAGAAATGTAAAGATTTCATCGTGGTACGTTAGGTACTCCCGGTACAATCCAGCGTGCACTTTGATAGCCCGATTCTCGTATGGACTAATCTTTTCAAATTCGAAATTCGAAATCCAATTCGCTACATCGGAACTACCTCGAAAGGAAACTACCGATGAATCGATCGATGGGTCGGTACCCATGATTACCTGAGTATCGCCTCCAATGATTTGCGTATCGCGAACCGTATCGGCACAATGCGTACAATTCCAACCAGTCAATTGATTGAATGGACAGTACGATGCGGCGGCCAACTCGACCGCATATAGCGCTACCAATGGGTCGAATGGTTGCTCCGATTCAACCGAACGGAATGGGTCGAATGTATCGGTTGTTCCAAATGCATCGGTTCCTGCGACACTTATACAGATACCAATTGCAATGGTTCGGGCGATTGTTCGGGCGATGCAATGTCTGTTTGTTTTGTTGAAACCCATTTATACCGTTGTATAGTATTCCTACACTTTTTACGTTTTGTATCAAAATAAGATTTGTAGTAATTTATTGTGCAAAATATTTTATTTATAATGGTAATTGTGGATTATACTATAATATCCCAATAATATAAAATGCCTTTCTTTGTCCTTCCAGATACCCGCCTTCATCGAATATTCATTAAATTGTTCATTCTATTGATGATATTCTCTGTAGTGTTTTCAATGTTCGATAGTTCACATTGGAACGGGATCACAGATGAGGATGATGTGAATGCTATTGAGAGATTTCTAACTCGCATGTATTTCACGTCATCAACCATGTCAACCGTCGGTTATGGCGATATTTCTCCACGAACCCATTTTTGCAGAAACGTTGTTGTGGCACTACAGTTTGGTGTTGTAGTTGCACTACTTATTTAGAGTTTATGATTGTTACGAACCACAAATCAAAACGAATGGGTTGATTATAAAATAACACGTTCATATATCAAACAATACATGAATGACGATACATTATATTCGGGTGGACGAATTCAAATTCAACCGCAATCATTTGATATTTTATCTGGATTAGGTGAAAAAAATGATGATAAAATGAATATCATCAATACAAAACTTCCACCACCACCCATTTTGAAAACAATTGCGGAATCAAATAATTCTCCGGTCCCAACAACGGATGATCATAACGATACATATGAACAGCCACCTATAACATCGATAAACGACATATTTGGAATTATAAATCCTGATATAAATGCTATTGTTGTCAGTCAAACAAAAACAACAGATTCTACCGGTATATCAACCGAAGTTAAGGAATTACAAACATTCGTTTACAATGTAAATGGATATTCGAACGATATATTGATGAATCGTTTACAATTACTTTCTGTAAAGGGAGTTGTTCAAAGCAATATTTTATCAAATATTGGTGGCGATACATCGTCGTCTAATATCCAGTGCGGAGGAGGTGGTCCGGTAAATGATCAAGTCAAAACATTGATTCGTGATATGAAACAAATACACGGGGTTTATGATGATGAAAATACATTTTATCCAACTACAGACAATCCATTCACGAATTTCATTAAACATTTGGTTGATGGAATCGATTCACGTAATTCAAATGGTTCAGCGTCGACGGCTTCAATAATTCCTCCAATTGGTAAAAACGGTACTGTTAATTTTCCTTCTGTCCGCCGTTTCGTTTCTGATTATATAAATAGTCAAGGGATTACAAATATTCAATTCCTAACCCAGAGCGCCGTCATGGGTACCAGTACAAATACCGTCAGCGGATGGATTTCTGGAAAGGCGGGGACGTACATCTCAACAACCACGGAATTCATGGCGTCTCAAGGCGCAGCTCTTGGTAGGGCGAATATAACCGATTATACAGGAATTCCCCTCCCACTGAAATTCAAAGACGATACTCTATCATCAAATTACTCGAATAGTAACATCATCATCATGTTAAACTCAATCATAATGTACGAGATTCTGGAATTCTTTAATGGAAATGTATCGGTCGAAACTGTTAATCCGGGAGTACCAGGCGAAGATGAAACGGGACAAATAAACAATATAGCGAATATTCTCTCATGGTTATTTGTCAAAACAAACTCAGGTACAAATCCAAGTGCAAAAATGAGAACTGAAATTGGGAAAATTGGGGTCGACATAGCCAATATATTCAAACTGGCAGATGAACCAGAGTTTTACGATGCGGTACAAGAAATTCAACTGGATTGCGAGGATACAGAAACGGTTACCGATTCAGGGTTGTTTGGTAATTATTTAGGATTTGGAGGTATGGAATCCAGGTTTGGTTCAATATCGTCTCAAGTCAAAAAATTGGACGATTCGGCTGTCAAGAACATTATCGATGACCAAGGACAAGAGAGAAAATTATTAATTCCATTTGAATGGATTCCTGTTGTACGTAACGACGAGGCGGAAATTTCTGGGTATATAGATTATAATATCATTACTCCGCAATTGATTCATACGAATTCTATAGATGATACTAAAAATGGCGGAATTGATTCCAAAGAAAGGATTCTATCAGCAACCGCTGGTTGTGGTAGTACATTCGGGGTATTGAAAACACTTATTGAATTGGTTAAAGGTGCATTGTTTCCTGTTTCTGACGGACAATTGCACCAGGAATTTTCATTTAAAAATACCAAATTATCGCCCGATACTTTTACTATTGTATGTAATACATTCGAATCAAATACAGATGAATTATCTGCAAATATTATTAAGAAAATGACTTCGGTGACATCATCACCTCAATCGATCCCCAATCATGTTAAACTATTTGGAGGGTATACGGCGCCCATTAAACATGATATGACAACAGTATTCGATGGTTGGAGGACAGGAGTCGACACGTTAGATGTAAATAAACGTTCGCAACGACTTGACGAAACCAACTCACATGTTGGAGAAATCGATTCAACAGATTATTCAATCTCCACCATAGCATCCGTGAAACCCGCCGAACCAACATATAATTACTACAAAGGAAATGCCTTTCACGATTCATATAAACGGAATACAGATATTGTTCCAGGACAGTCTAGCGCTACCGGCAATACTACCGGCGATGGAAACAAACCGAAATTGCTGTTTTTTCCGTATAATAAAACTACATCCGCAGAGGAGCCATCTCCCCGTACCCAAGAGCGGAATGTATCGGTTTATTCGGTAGCATCATTGTTGTCGCATTATATATACAATGCATCCGTGACATTTGATGATTTCATCTTCAATACAGAGAATGGAAATATTGTACACATGGGTACCCCCACTCCCACCGAGGAAACTATTCTAGCCGACCTTGATAATTCCAATATCCAACATTGGAGATTTCTATCAGCATTTCAACCTGCCGATTCACCCAAATTGTTGAGACATGGTGGCGGCGAAAGCACCAAAAATTTCAATCCCAAACGTCTCCATTATCAAATGGGGGTTTGGTACCATTTAGATAATTACAAGAAAAATATGAATCCCGAAGAACTGCGACGGGTCAATACCACAATGATTATTGTGAATCGTGGGTCAGTTGGTTGGGAAGATTGGCTGCAAAGTAACAAGGCTATCATCCATGTTCGACCACAAGTTCATAAACGATTGCACGATATTCGGTGGAATGTTCTTCCAGACATTGTTAAATGCATGAACCGACGGATTTGGGAGGTTCTTGGTCCTGATTTGGCACAGGGCGATGCCGCGAAACTATTGACAGCCAAGGATTTTGCAGCTCAACGGAAATATCATAATGATGTCAAACATTTCGGCAAGATTGTTCTCGATATAGATACTATTGTTACTGGTCATAGTCTGGGAGGTAATATTTCATTGAATGTCGCACAAATGAGTTTAACCGATATGACCACCGCCGGCGCCAGGAACTGGAGTCATGGAGGAATTTCAACGAAACATGTTCTGGATAAACAAACTATTCCTGCATATACCGATACCGTTTTACGAGATAATCGAGCCAAACATGCTTTACTTGACAAGACAATTACCGCGCCGAGAGATACTGCGACCGCGACAGATTCGACATCAACATCCAAATATATGGAAGTAACCGCTTCTTACTCTAGTTATATATATCCAATTGTATGGAATCCATTCATGAGTCCCATGGTGAGGTGGAAGAATTGGAAGTATAGTAGAAGCAGAAGGAAAACTATACAGGAAAATGAATCGGCCGAATATGACGCGTTTCTCGCGAGTGTTCCATTGGGGGATTTGTTTCATGTATATAATCCTACTCAACCGGGTTGGGAAAATGCTACCACCATCATAAATTGGTGGGGATTTGATGATGCTTCTACACGATTGGACGTTTTCCTTTCCAAACATTTGGATTCGATAAAAAAACCCGCTTACAGAGAGAATCGATTGGTATTTCACCAAATTCAAAATATGGAACATTGCAATGTGAAACCCACCGATACATATGGTACAATGCTTTGGAATGGGCCGCGAGCGACAAATGCACACAGTATGACCCAATTCTTTGGAAGAGATAATTTCGCCATGTTGGAAAGGTACGGCCCCATGGTCCGCTCTGATTATGATATGCAATATGATATTAATTTATGTGGGGATTACAAGCAGATTTTTGCCCCTGTTTATTTAGTGGGAACCCCAATATACTCCAATAGATTGGATACAGATTTAGAGAGCCTTCACGGTGCCATCGGTACTACATCATGGCCAATTCAACAAAAAGAACTTATTTCCAAATGGGTTTTTGAAAGAAATAGTATTGTCAAGATTGTTGGAATTGTCCCCATTGTTAATAAGCTCGTTGAAAATACCAAACCTTTTGTTAAACCGGAAGATACATCTACAATAAATGGTTACACGGCCCAATTTATGGACGCATTGTCCAGTGGAGGATTCACCCGCAAACAGACGACGACCCAAAAGAAAAAGAAATTGAAACGACGCAAGACACAGCGCCGTATAAAATAGAAATTTTTATACATGGAGATGAATAATGATGACAAAAACATATAACCACTTGTGTTGTATAACAATTATAATGTATGCACCACTTCATACAGAACTTGTACGTATCCATGATTCCAAATAATGTTGTAAAATTGATTCATCTGGTTGTTATGTTCAACAAACATAACAACACTCGAAATGACACCACTTATCATAACAACCCCCCGAGCTCCCCCGACCATCTTCAGTAATCGTGATGAACTCCGCGAATATTACGATAATACCCTTGATACCGATCCGGATCTAACCCAAACATCCAATGATAAATCGACCCCTCTCGGCTGTGTGGAAGAAATCATCAAGACCATTCCACAACACATATTCGAGAATCCCTCGTTGAAATGGTTGGATGGATGCTGTGGGTCGGGGAACTGGTTCGTTCCCGTATTCTGGGAACTGGTTCAGTACCATTCCCCGGACCATATCCTGACGAAAATGCTCTTCTTTAACGATATAAATCGCGAACGACTCCAAATTGTTCGTCATGTATTCTGTGCAAACCAGTACCAACTCAATATATCAAACAGCGATTTCCTCGAGGATATATCGGGCGAACGATCGAACGAACAATCGAGCGATACCTCGGGCACACAACCGTGCGAACAGTACGATATCATTTTGGCCAATCCTCCATTCGCACGATTGGCAGATGATAATACCCGGACAGCAAAGAACCATAATCTCATTGGTCCATTCCTGAAACAATCATTGCTGCGACTCCGTCCATCGGGACACCTCATTTACCTGACCCCCAATAACTGGTTATCCCTCTCGGACCGCAATACATTGATCCGGCTATTAACCTCGCTACAGATTGTTCATCTCGACCTCAATTCGGCAAAAAAATATTTCAAGAAGATCGGGTCTTCGTTCACATACTATTGTATTGAAAATGTTCCACACTATAAACCCATGATTGTAGCGGGTATCCACCGCGGGATTCCATACAGTAATCGTGTCGTTAGCGGCGAGCGCGATTACATTCCATTGTATTACACGGATTTGATTCGCTCGATTCTACTGAAAACTGTCGATAGCACGGCCCCCAAATTCGCAGTGGAAACTAGCTCGGACTTGCATAAATATACCCGACGCGATATCATTCGTCCCGAACAGTCGCCCGAATTCCCCAATCGTCTCCATCATACAGGAGCCCAAACCGTCTATGCATCGCGGCCCCATAAATATCAATTGGGATGGAAAGTATTCATTGTCCTGACCAGCTACTACAAGGTATTTGCCGATCTAGATGCGGGCATGACCCAGTCGATTGCCTTTATTCGATGTGACGATGAAGAGACGGCGCTGATGTATGAAAAAATCTTACAGCATCCTCTGTACCGATTTATAAATAATATTTGTAGATGGGGGAATTTCAATAATATCCGTCTCCTTCAGCGGTTCCCCGTACATCTCGACCCGACAACCATCTACTCCCATTTCGAAATCACAAATGATGAGATTGCGCTGATTGAGCGGGAGGTGCCGGCATGAGCGCGGCAAGGATATCGTCGGGGAGCGAATTGATGCGGGCCATTCTTCTAGGACTTATGTGCGGACCGTTGAAAACACTGGTTGGGGATGATGGTGGGGAAACTGTATGCGGGGGAGGGGCGGGGGTCGCGACAACAGCCGTGCGATACGCCGGATCACTATTGTCACACAAGTTCGGGATGGTGCCGGCCATGGCGCGGAACTTCTCGAAACATTGGGATTCATATGCGTGGTACGTCTGCGCGACAATCTCCACCATCTCGCCCATAATCTCCACATTCACCACTGTTCGCGGAAGTGCCCAGCAATGGATTGCCCAATTGGGGGAGGCCTCGGTCAGGAGGTCGGCCTCAATGGTATGGTAGAGGTGGGCGTTGGTGACGGACATTTTTCCCGGGTAAGCTTCCCCGTTGCGATTGAGGCGTTCTACGACACAGTGCCCACACAAGTAAGACCCCCACCTGATCTTCATGCTTTTTCTGGTTCCCCCCAGTTTCTGGATAATCCCGTTGCGGGTCAGTGCGTAGATACATTCGGTATCCTGCTCCCACAGCGCCTTATCGACGGGCTCGACGCGAATAGTTGTCTGACTTTTAGTAGAACAATCGAGCACAATGTTGCCTACCTTGACAAACGGGGCCGAGCACGCATCGGCGAACTGGGTGATGGGCATCATTTGAGCCGTCGGGATATCGACGTTCTTGGCCCAGACAGTTCTGGCAGCGGCTCCAATTAAGTGTTTCATAAGCATTTTTGAATTGTTGAGTTGTTGAGGAATTGCTGTTCCATGTACAAATCAATCAATTTTCATGTGTATCGTGTCTGAGACCGCAAAGTACTCGTTCCATTCGGTCGCAATGATCTGAGTAATCAAACGATACATCTATTGATAGTGGTCTCATTCTATACGGTAGATATACAGGGATTTCTACATGCAGGATTTGAAATACATTGATTGTTTCGAGGATTCGTTGTTTCGCATGAACATCAAGATATTTCATCACCATATCAACCAACATGTACCGACAGTTATATCCATCCAATTTATACACAGTATTGCTCGTATCTATTGCGAAGATACGTTTCAATGCTCCTGGCGGACATTTGAATTCGGTTATTTTCCGGTGATTTTCACCTAAGTAATTGGATTTCCCACTACTGAATGTATCGGGAATACCCAATATGTGGAATATATTCGTGTTTGTTGGGTCGGCAGATGTCCATCCTACTGTCCTGTTTCGGCCTTTCGAATCATTATACTGTAAATACCAATGTCCTCCACTCATCAATGCAGTACGACCCATCAACGATATATCCAGCATTACCTCACATATCGATACGTCGATATATTCATCCGTGTCGTGCATTCGTTTGTTATAGATACGGATTTTGTGTTTCTCGTGATATTTGAATCGATATACGAATATCACGCGTATACAATACAATGAACATTCACACCGATCCGTTCGAATGTGCGTTTTGCGATTTCACAACCACGTCATCCATCTTATTCTACAAACACAGACAGTCACCTGCGGGCACAACCATGCCGTGTAAGACAGCCGACTGTATTTTCACATGCATCCCGTGTAATTTTTTAACCACCTCGGCCCACGAATTCGCGCATCATAATTCTACTCAACGGTGTAAGATAATTCATCAAATTGGAGATTTACTACCGAATTGCAGTGAAATGGACCTCATGTATAAAATCCAAGGTCTGCAATTGGCCAATATCCGGTTGCTCGATACCATTGAAGCGACCGCCACCAAACAACATAATCGATTAACCGAAATGACAAAGGACGAACAGATTGCTGTACTGATTGGATTGTTGGGACGCGATGCCGATGAATTGACAATGCTAATGGCAAAGGAATTGTAATTTCTCTGTACAATGTAAATGCCAGAAAAAACACAATCCTCCGTATGTCGTTATATAACGGTTCCATTTACATGGTTTGTGAACCAATTGCGCGAATTTTACGTTGGACCGGTTTTGAATCGTTGATAATTTCTCACTATTGTACTATTATACCGTTATGGTGTACATGATTCCTCCGGAAGATATTGATAAGGTTATTAGTAAATTTTCGTTCGATAAACCATTGGCTGGCACATTGTGGTTTTTTGGACTATTCGTTTTAAAACCATTTGTTACATGCTTTGACAAGGCTGTAGCTTATCCTGAACCGTAAAAATAAATGTAATTGTTTTACGCAAATACTCATGTTTCTGGGATTGTCCAAAGGTCCACGTTTGGGACGGCGTGTATAAAAAACACACATGTATTGTTTTTATCGTTACACTGTATGGGCTCGCAACTGTTACCTTGATTGTTAAACAATGTTATATATTTTATTAGTCGAGTGATTCGTCTGTCTCTATACAGTTTATACAAATCAAATGTTCCAACTACCCATTAGAGTATCGGTCCGGACCTACATTAGGTGATTCGCCGATTGGTAGCGAACAAACGAATGTTTATTTTTCCATCTATAAAATTGAATGGATGGTATGTATCGCATACCATCCATAAATGACATCCAATGACTGTTTTGCTGTTCGTGACAGTACCACAACGACCGACGAATATGATGAATTGAAAAAACGTTTAACTGTCCAAATGACTACTCGGGGTATAGATATTGCCATAAAACTCAAAATAGTCGATACAGATACGACCGCGCGGGTCCCGGGCTCAACCACTGAAAATTTGCGCGTACTATGGGAGGATGGCAACACGCGGTGCGAAGTTGCCGAAACGGCAGATAAGACCCGGTTCAAAATGGAAGGTAATGAATTCAAGAAGAATGAAATGACCGCTCTCTTGGCCATCACACGGGTCCCCGATTGCATGGACCGGACCCGGTTGTATGATCGGATTGCTGCTCGAAGTGTAGTTGAATTCGATAAATGGAATGCGGGGCGATACATGTATTCGCGCAAGGAATGGAAACGGTTTCATGTCCGTCTAGCGGCGGTATATATTGGAGACGAATCGTCAACTGATATGGCGGCGCGGATATTCCGGGATGTTCGTATTCAGTACATTGTCAATTTGCTCGAGGGTATGGATGTGGTACAGCTGGCAAAGAGTACCGAGTACCACACCCAGGCCGCTGAAATGCGGGAATTGTGGGTCGATACCATGTCAATGGTATCGACGTGACATGTACATTATCGGTGTGTGGAATCGACTCATTTGAATGAACTCGATATCGATTCTCCGATTGCATAACATAATCCGGTATTGGGTATCGTATAGTCTGGTTCGGGGATTTTTTTGGGTTCCTCTGTAATCATCAGGTTGGTTAAATCGACGAATAATTCGTCAATGTTTGTACCGTTTTTTGCAGAGGTTTCAATGAATGGCCGGTTAATCTTATCGGCGAAACGTTGCCCAGTCAAAGTAGTTATTCGAACGTTGCTTTTGGCATTATCCGTTTTATTCCGCTACTCGTTTCTTACCCAGGGTTATACATTTGGGATAAAGTCATGGTATCTCGCTCCTCCTCAGCAGACCCCGTTTAACAATTCCTTCCATGCGGATCTAGATCCAACCCCGATAAGATGGA